>Ga0076929_100089_pt1 | contig 176795 bp, 172 predicted proteins | sample HotLakConUCCSL28_FD_87104 | JGI IMG/M metagenome (GOLD analysis project Ga0076929, IMG submission 87104) | Hypersaline microbial mat communities from Hot Lake, Washington, USA - Hot Lake Consortium UCC-SL28 (version 3) (version 3) | ecosystem: Environmental > Aquatic > Thermal springs > Hot...
TTGCGCTCCGCCGACGAGAGCAGCCCATCGATAAAGGCCCCGGCCGACTGGCGCGTCTCGGCCCGACCCAATGCCGGCGCAATATGCTGCTTCAGCGCTTCCAGCTCCGCCTTCCAATCGACCAGCGTCCCCGCCCAGTCCGCAACCGTCATGTCTCGCCTCCTGCCGATTCGGGCTCAGCAAATCACAGCAGGCGCTCAAATGCAACTGTAGTACTAGAGCGCGCGAGTCATGGCCGCGCGGCCGGCCATCGCCCCGACAAGGGCGCCGTTCTCGGCGGGGCCTTATCCAATTGACATCAGACATGAAGGATCGGGTCATGCCAGCACGGGCGCTTCCCGCGGCACGGGTAAAACACCGCCGTCCCGTACCGCCCCCGGCACAGGCGCGGCACCCGTTCCGGCGGGCGCTGCCACGGGTGACCGTCGGAGGTCTCGACCTCCCCGAGGCCGCCGTTCAGCGATCGCCCAGCCAGCGCGCCAGGTTGTCGGCCACGAAGGCGTCGTCGGTCAGTTCCGGCCAGTCGCGGATCACCCGGTCGATCTCCACCGCCTGGCCGGGCCCCAGGTCCTCCGCCGGGTCGAGGCACCAGATTCCCTCCAGCAGGCCCTGGCGGCGCAGGATCTCGTGGAGGCCGGCGATCACGCCGTGGAAGTCGTTCCTGGCGTCGAACAGCGCGGCGTTGGCGTCCGTGGTGGCGGCGTCGAGCGCCAGCAGGTCGGCCGGGACCGGTCCGTCGCCGAGCGCCTGCACCCGGTCCAGCATCTCGACCGCCCGCCGGGTCCAGACCGCCCAGTGCCCCAGAAGTCCGCCGCGGATGCGCACGGTCACCCGCTGCCCGTCGCGCGGGACGGTGAAGGGGGTCAGCAGGTCGGCGACGATGTGGTCGTCGTTGCCGGTATAGAGGGTGACCCGGTCCTCCGCCCGCGCGGCGACCACGCCCTTGATTACGTCCAGCGTGCGGTACCGGTTGAACGGGGCGATCTTGATCCCGAGCACGTTGTCGAGGCCGGCGAAGCCGCGCCAGAACGCCTCCGGCAGGACCACGCCGCCGACCGCCGGCTGGAGGTAGAACCCGACCACCGGCATCACCTCGGCGACCGCGCGGCAGTGATCGATCAAGGCGTCCACGTCCTCACCGGCGTGCCCGGCCAGGCTGAGCAGGACCGCGTGGTAGCCGGCCGCGCGCGCCTGTTCCGCCTCGGCCACCGCCTGCGCCGTGGCGCCGATAGCGCCGGCGATCATCAGCACCGGCCGGTCGGCCCACATCGCCGCCTCCTCGCACGCCAGGCGCAGGACGGTGTCGTAGAGCCCGACCTCGCGGATCGCGAACTGGGTGGTGTGGACGCCGACCGCGAGGCCGATCGCGCCGGCGTCGAGATAATAGCGGCTGAGCGCCCGCTGGCGGCGCTCGTCCAGCCGGCGATCGGCGGTCAGGGCCAGGGGATGGGCGGGAATGACGCCGCCGCGCCGGAACGCGGCCAGGGCCTCGGCCGGAATGTCGTCGATCCTCATGCACCCCCCGTGAACGGTCGCTAGAAGTAACCGGTCAGTTACTTCTAGCGCCGCCGGGGGGCCGCCGTCAATCCGGGCGCAGATACCCGAGGATGAGGTCGATGACGTGCTGGCGGCGCGCCGCGCGCTCGCCGGCGCTGCCCAGGTCGCGGCCGAAGATGGCCGACAGCGTGTAGCGGTTGGAGAAGTAGAAGTAGCAGATCCCGGCGATCGAGATGTAGAGCTGCACCGGGTCGACGTCCCGCCGGAACCGTCCGGTCTCCGCGCCGCGCTCCAGAAGGACGCCGATCATGTCGACCAGCGGCATGTTGAGCGTCCGGGCCCGCTGGGAGGCCTGGACGTGGACACCCTGGTAGAGGTTCTCCTCATTCAGGAGCTTGGCGAACTCCGGATGCCGCTTGAACCAGTCGAAGCTGAAGCCGACCAGTTGGGCCATCGCCTCGACCGGGTCGCGGTGGGTCAGCCTGAGCCGCTTCTCGCTGCCGCGGATGTCTGCGTAGGCCTTTTCCAGCACCGCCTGGAACAGCCCCTCCTTGCTGGAGAAGTAGTGGTAGATCATCCGCTTGTTGGCGCCCGCCCGCCGCGCGATCTCGTCGGTGCGGGCGCCTTCCAGCCCCTTGGCGGCGAATTCCTCGGTAGCCGCGACCAGGATCCGCCGCCGGGTCCGCTCAGGGTCGCGGGTCACCGGAGCCTTGGCAGGATCCTTTGCGGGAGCCTTGCCCGCGGGCTTGGCGGCCGGCACGGCGTCGTCGGGGTCGGGGCGGATGGCGGTCATGGGGGCGGCGGGCCTCTCCTGCGGCTAATAGGTCCCGTCCCGCACCTCGAAATGGGTCGGCTTGCCCAGGCTGGCGCCGCCGCGGGCGACCCAGTCGGCGGTCCAGTCGACCAGCTTCGCCAGCGGCACGTCCGGGTAGCCGAACAGGCGCGTCTGCTCCGAGGTGTTGACCAGCCACGCGGTCGTGCTCTCCTCCCCGGTCAGCACCGGGGTGCGGCCCAGCCGCTCGCCGAACGCCGCCGCCAGGGCGCGGACGCTCGCCACCTCCGGTCCGGAGACGTTGAGCGGCGCCGACGGCGTGGCGCAGTGCCGAAGCGCCCGAAGCGCGCAGGCATTGGCGTCGCCCTGCCAGATCACGTTGACATGGCCCATCTCGAGCGGGATCGGCTCGCCCGCCAGGACGGCGCGGGCGATGTCGTGCAGCACGCCATAGCGCATGTCGATGGCGTAGCTCAACCGGATCAGCCGGCCCGGCGTGCCGTGGCGGGCGGAAAAATACTGGAACATCCGCTCCCGGCCGACGCAGGAATTGGCGTACTCGCCCGGCGGCGCGACCGGCGGCACGGCCTCGGTCGCGCCCTGGTGGCGGACGTCGACATAGGGATAGACGCAGGCCGTGGAGAACGCGACGATCCGGCTATCGCGGAATGCCTCGGCCACGATCGCCGGGACATGGGCGTTCATCGCCCAGGTCAGCGGCTCGTTGCCGGTGGCGCCGAACTTCATGCCCGCCATGAAGACGACGTTCGGCGTCTTCTCCAGCGCCTCGACCGCGTCCCGGTCCAGGAGGTCGCAGGCGACCGTCTCCACGCCCGCCGCCTCCAGCGCCCGCCGGGAGTCGGGGTTGCTGAACCGGGCGACGCCGATCACCCGGCGCTCCGGATCGGCGCGCTTGGCCATCCGGGCCAGCGTCGGCCCCATCTTGCCGCCGACGCCCAGCAGCGTGATGTCCCCCGGCGCCGCGGCCAGGTCGGCGGACAGCGCCTCGGTCGGCCGGCTCATGAACTCCTCGAGCGCGGCCTCGTCCTCGAAGCGCTCGGGCAGCCCGTGGGCCTGGGCGTCGGTCATCGGGTCTCCTCCCGGGTCAGCATGTCGAAGTGCCAGTCGGCTTCGGGGATGGTCGCGGCCATGTCCGGCGGGTCGGCGACGCCGAGCCCCGGCACCTGCAGCGACCCCACGGCGAGGTCGCCGTCCTCGATCCGGAGCGCCACCGTGTCGCCGTGGCGTTCGTAGAGGTCCGGGTGGCGGGCCAGCGCCTGCGCCCGCTCCGACTCGGGCACGGGGTCGAGGCCGCGGAAGTAGTGGTGGCCGTTGCGCTCCACGTGGCGGATGCCCAGCGTGGCGACCACCGCGAGGTCGGCCTGCAGCGGCACCACCGGCAGGTTGGTCAGGTCCTCGGCCGACAGGAAGTAGCGCTCCTCCCCCGCCCGCCGGTTCAGCGCCCGGGCCAGCGCCAGGTTGATCAGCGAGCGGTAGACGCCCTTGCAGTTCTTGTGGCTGACGCCGCGGTAGCCGAGGTCGATCGCCTCGCGGAACGCGGTGGTCCAGCCGTCCGCCTCGTCGATGATCAGCGGCCGGCCGATCGCGTCGGCGGCGTCGGCCGGGATCGGCGCGGCCATGGCGACGTCGCGGGTCAGCGGCTGCTCGACGAACAGGACCGCGTCGTAGAACCGCTCCAGCCCTTGCGTGCCGCGGATGCGGCGCATCAGGTCGGCGAATGCCGCCACCTCCCTGTATTGCTCGTTGCCGTCGAGGCTGATCGCGATCTTCTGCGGCGCCCGGTCGATCACGCCGGCGATGGCGGTCAGCCGGGCGATGTCGGCCTCCGCGTCGCCGGCCACCTTGACCTTCAGGTAGCGCACGCCGTCGACCCTGAGATAGTCCTCGAGCGTCACCGGGAAGCCGTCGTCGAGCGGATGGTCGGGATCCAGGTCGGCCGCGGTGATCGGGTCGACCAGCCCGACCGTGTGGCGCAGGGCGATCCGGTCCAGCGGCCGCTCCGGCAGGGCGGCCTGGAGGTCCTCCGGCGTCGCCTCCGGCAGCACGTCGGCCGGGCGCAGGTCCAGGTGCCCCTCGCGCAGCATCCGGTCGAACGGCAGGCCGGTCAGCCGGCCCGCGGCGTCGATCACCGCGCGCTCCATCATCGAGGAGCCGAAGGAGGCGCCCAGGCGATTGAACCCGGCCGCCGTCACCGCCTGCTCGATCTCCGGATGCAGCGCCTGCCACAGGCCGAACGGCGTGTCGGCGCCGGCCTCCCCATAGAGCCGCCGGGCCGTGCCCAGGGAATCGAGCAGGTCGGCGACGTTGTCGGCCGGCGTCTTCTCCGGGCGCTTGTCGAACCACTTGTAGGCCAGGAAATCGCCGGCATGGCCGGTCGCCCGCCGGCCATCCGCCGCCTCGACCGTCACCTCCAGCAGCGCGACCGGCGCCGCGGTCATGGTGACCACGCCGAAGCGGAACGGCATGCGCGTGAAGGCGTTGCGGATGCCGACCCGGCTGTCCACCACGCGCAGGCGCGGAGCGTCGCCACCCGGATTCATGTCCTCTCCTCCAGCATTTCCAGGATGCCGCGCAGATAGCCGGCATTGACCGCCGCCGTCGTCGGGCCGTCGGGGTCGTAGACGAAGGGCTCCGCCGACAGCGGGCCGTCCCAGCCGACGTCCTTCAGCGCCGCCAGGATCGGGCCGAAGCGGTCGTCGCCCTGGCCCGCGGCCCGGCGGTTGCGGTCGTTGACCTGGACGTGGACCAGCTTGCCGGTCGGCCACCAATGGCGGATCACCTCGGCGACCGGCCGGTCCTCGCTGCGCCCGGCGGCGGAGGTGTCGATCATGGTCTTGAGCGCCGGGCTGCCCACCTCGTCGACCAGGGCCGCGGCCTCGGCGATGGTGTTGACCAGCCGCGTCTCGGCGGTCGACAGCGGCTCCAGGCAGTAAGTGACGCCGGCGGCTGCCGCCGCCTCGGCCGCCGCGGCCAGCGCCTCGACCAGATGGGCGCGCGCCGCCTCGGGACTCTCGGCGTCCTCCACCCTGCGCTGCATCGGCGATCCGTGGACCAGCACCGACCCGCCCAGGTCGGCGCACAGCTCCACCAGGGCGCGCAGCACGTCGGTGGTCCGGCGGCGGAGCGCGGCGTCGGCGCTGGTGACCGACAGCCCCTCCGGCGCGATCAGGAGCCAGTGAAGCCCGACGATCGAGAGGCCGTGATCCTCCGCGATGCGGCGGATCTCCTGCCGCCGGGCGGCGGGCAGGCGGTGGGGCGCCTCGGCGTCGAGCGTGAAGGGCGCGAGCTCCAGCCCGCGATAGCCCAGCGCCGCCGCCATGCGGCACTGGTCGGCGAAGGGGAGGTCGCGCAGGACCTCGTTGCACAGGGCAAGATACATCGCGATCCCTATCCAGGCAGGCGGACGTAGAACAGCTCCTCGAAGACGAAGCCGACGGCGACGCCGCAGACGATTGCCAGGACGGCGGCCCCGGCGATGCTCCGCCAGGTGGCCCGACGGTCCGGCATCATCCGCTCGGTCGCGACGACGAAGGCGAAGACGAAGAGCGCGGTGGCAAGCCAGAACGGCATGTTGCCGAACAGCAGAAGGGCGTAGGCGAAGGTCAGGACCAGCGTCACGGCCACCCGCCGGAACGGCGGCGCCCGCCGGGGCCCGGCCGCCAGGGTGCCGCCGATTCCGACCCGCCAGCCGCCGCGGGCGGTCGACCGGACCAGCAGCGCCAGGCCGCAGAGGGTGAGCGCGATCCCCAGGATGCCGGGGACGATCCCCGGCACCGTATAGGGATTGACGTCCAGGTTCTCCAGCCGCGGCAGGCGCAGGCTCTCGACGATCACGCCGACGCCGAACGCGGTCAGCACGATCGAGAAGACGAAGTCGGCGCGGTCCATCGGCTTCGGGCCGGCGGGCGGCGCCCCGTGGCGCAGGTCTTCCGTCATGGGCCGGCCTCCCGCCGGCGCCAGCGCCGTGCCCGGCGGGCGACGAAGCCGCGCACCGCCGGCATCGAGAAAACCACCAGCAGGACCAGGGAGCCCCACAGCACGACGCTGATCGGCCGGGTGAAGAACGGCGTCAGGTCGCCGTCGGACAGCACCAGGCCGCGCCGCAGGCTCTTGTCCAGGATGTCGCCCAGCACGATGCCGAGGATCAGCGGGGCCATCGGGTACTTCATCTCGCGCAGGATGAAGCCCAGCACGCCGAACGCCAGCATGATCCAGACGTCGAACATCCGGCTGGAGATCGCGAAGGCGCCGACCGTGCAGAGCACGAAGATCACCGGCATCAGCCGCTCCCGCCGGACCTTCAGCACCAGGAGCAGCGGTCGGGTCAGGAGGAGGCCCAGCACCGCCATCGCGCAGGTCGCCATGAACACCATGGCGACGACGCTGAACACGAAGTCCGGGAACTCGATCATGATCAGCGGACCGGGCCGGATCCCGTGGATGATCATCGCCGCCAGCAGCACGGCCGCGGGGGCGGAGCCGGGCACCGCCAGCGTCAGCACCGGGATCAGCGCGCCCGGCACGGCGGCGTTGTTGCCGGTCTCCGCCGCCACCAGGCCTTCCAGCGAGCCCTTCCCGAACTTCTCCTTCTCGCGGCTGGCCTGCCGCGCGGCGGCGTAGCTGGCCCAGGCGCCCATGTCCTCGCCGACCCCCGGGATCAGGCCCATGAAGGTGCCGATCAGGCCGGATCGCACCGCCGTCACCTTGTAGCCGAAGGCGGACTTCAGGCCCGACCAGACGCTGTCCATCTTGGAGCGGACGACGGTGTAGGCCTCCTGGCGCATCACCGACAGGATCTCCGCGAAGCCGAACGCGCCGACCATCGCCGGCAACAGGCCGATGCCGCCGGCCAGGTCGGTCGAGCCGTAGGCGAAGCGCGGAATGGCGTGGATGCCCTCCTGCCCGACGGTGGCGACGAAGAGGCCCAGGAAGCCGGCGATCCAGCCCTTGATCGGATCGTCGAGCGCGGTCAGCTGCCCGGCCACGACCACCCCGAACACGGCCAGCCAGAAGAACTCGTAGGCGCCGAAGTTGAGCGCGAAATCCGCCAGCGCCGGGGCCACCACCGCCAGCGCCATCATGCCGATCATCCCACCGACGAAGGAGCCCGTGGTGGCGACGGCCATCGCGCTGCCGGCCTTGCCCTCGCGCGCCAGCGGGTAGCCGTCGAGCGACGTCGCGGCATTGGCCGGCGTCCCGGGGATGTTCAGAAGGATGGCGCTGCGGCTGCCGCCGTAGATCGCGCCGACATACATGCAGATCAGGATCAGGATCGCCCGCTGGCCCTCCATGTCGAAGGTCAGCGTGGTCATCAGCGCCACCCCCAGCGTCGCGGTCAGCCCCGGCATCATGCCGACCACAATGCCGAGCAGGGTGGCCCACAGCACGTCGACGATGGCGGCGCTGGTGGCGATCTCGACGATCGCCCCGAGAAACGAGAGCAGGCCTTCCATGGCGGGGACCGAGCACCGGGCGCAGCGGGAACGGGAACGCGGGTCTCAGGCGGGGCGGGCGACGAACCCCCGGGCGACGAACCCCCGGCGCCGCACGGGCACCGGGGGTCCGCCGCGACCGGATCGGCGGACCCGCTCAGGGCCGCTCGATGCCGTAGTCCTCCGGGTTGTTCTGCGCCTGGCCGGCGTCCCACAGCAGCCAGACGTTCTGGCGCAGGATCGGCCGCACCGCCTCCTGGGCGTCCTCGCCGTAGGACGGGTCGAAGATCGCGCCCCGGTTGGCGGCGTATTCCTTCAGCGCCTCGGAATCGGCGATCACCTCGGACCAGATCCGGTCCATGGTGTCCTTGACCTCCTGCGGGATGTCGTCCGGCGCCCAGATGCCGAAATAGTTGTTGGCGGTCTGGATCTCCGGCACCCACTCGGTGATCGGCGGGATCTCGCCGTAGCCTTCCAGCTCCAGCGGCTGGTCGGCCAGCACGGCGAGCGGCTTGATCCGTCCGGCGCGGATCATCTCCGCCTGCTCGGACGCCAGCTGGGTCGTCACCTGGGTCTCGCCGGCAACGGTCGCCAGCACCGCGGGGTTGCCGCCGTCATAGGTGACATGGCGGTACTCCAGGTCGCCCGCCGCCTGGGCGATCGCCTGCATGGCGTTGTGGCCGCCCGAGGTCACGCCGGCCGTGGCGACCGTGATCTCGCCCGGGTTCTCCTCCATCGCGGCGATCAGGTCGGCCATGTCCTCGAAGCCCGCGTCCGGGTTGACGCCGACGATGGCGACGTTGGCGATGTGGAGGTAGAGCCGCCAGTCCTCGATCGTCGCATCGAGCATGCCGAGCACCGGGTAGCTGCCCAGGTCGACCGCCGCGCCGGCCGCCCAGGTCAGGCCGTCACGCGGCGCTTCCCAGGCGTTGGTGGTGCCGACCGAGCCGGAGGCCTCGGGCTGGTTGACGATGACCACGGTCTGGCCCAGCGCGTCCTCCAGCTCGCCCGCCAGCACGCGGGTCACGCTGTCGGTCGAGCCGCCGGCCGACCACGGCACGATGATGGTCACCGGCTCCTCCGGCTGCCACGCATAGTCCTGCGCCGCCACCGATCCGGCCGCCAGCGTCGCCGCGGCCGCGATCAGGATCGCCTGCCTCATGATCGTCTTCCTCCCCCTGTTGAGCAGTCCGGCGCTAAGTAACCGGCTGGATACTTAGGAGGATGGGGTCGCCTGCCATGGTCTGTCAAGGCACCGCGCGGCGGCGCGCCCCTGCCCCGAAGGTGCCCGCCTGCCACGGGCGGGACCATCCCTTCGGTCCGCCGCCGAGACCGGCCGTCCTGGACAGCAGCGTTCTCTCGCAATTATCCTACGAATCCAATCCCGCCCGAACCGAGGCGGCGACAAGACACCCATGGGAGGAAGAACGCCATGACCATCCGTCGATACGGCACCGCCGCGTCCGTGGCCGCTCTCGCGGCGGCCGCAGCCCTTGCCGGCGGGCCGGCCGAGGGGCAGGCCCAGGAGTGCGACTGGGCGCCCGAGCGGCCGGTCACCTATGTCGTTCCCTGGGGCGCCGGCGGCGGCACCGACGCCAATTCCCGCCAGCTGGCGAGCCAGTTGGAGCAGCATTTCGGCCAGCCGTTCAACGTCGTGAACCGCACCGGCGGCAATGGCGTGGTCGGCCACTCCGCAATCGCGACGGCGGCGCCCGACGGCTACACCATCGGCTCGGCGACCATCGAGATCACGACGATGCACCATGCCGGCCTGACCGAGCTGAACCACGAGAACATCACCCCGATCGCGATGGTCGACGTGGTGCCGGCGAGCGTCCTGGTCGCCAACGACAGCGAGTTCGAGAGCCTGGAGCAGTTGCTGGACTACGCCCGCGAGAACCCGGGCGAGCTGACCGCCTCGGGCACCGCCCAGGGCGGCATCTGGCACCTGGCGCTGGCCGGCATGCTGCTGGCCGAGGGGATGGAGCCGGATGCGATCCGCTGGGTGCCGTCCGACGGCGCGGCCAGCGCGATGCAGGAGCTGATGGCCGGCGGCGTGGACGTCGCGACCCCGGCGCTGTCGGAAGGCAAGGCGCTGGTCGAATCGGGCGAGCTGCGCGCGCTCGCCTACATGCACGACCAGCCGATGGGCGCCCTGCCCGACGTGCCGCTGACCTCGGAGAACCTGGACAGCGGCTGGACGCTGGCCGCCTTCATCACCGTCAGCGGTCCGGAAGGCCTGCCGGAGAACATCGCCTGCTCCTACGAAAAGGCGGCGATGGAGATCTTCCAGACCGAGGAATGGGCGGCGTTCAAGGAGTCCCGCGGCTCCGAAGTCGTGATGATGGGCAGCGAGGAACTGGCCGAGCACCTGGAGCAGACCTCCCAGGACCTGGGCCAGACCATGGAGGCGATCGGCATCGCCCAATAGGCCGTCCCGACAAGCCGATCCGACGGGCCGCGAGGGCGGGCCGCCGCCGGTGCCGGAGCTCGTCCGGCCGGCGGCGGTCCGTCTTCCGGCCGACGGCTTTCCCCTGCGGTCCGCCGGGTGCGGACGGACTGACGCCATGACCTTCGACGACATCGTCCTCGGCCTGCTGGTCGCCCTCCTGGGCGGCGTGGTGCTGTGGATCGCCGGCGGCTGGGAACCGATGGCCGGGATGGCCTACGGCCCCGGCTTCTTCCCCGGGCTCATCGGCGCCGGGCTGATCCTGTGCGGCGGCGCGCTGATCATCGGCGGACTGCGCGCCCGGATCGCCGGCCGGGCCGGCCGGCCGGTCCGGCTCGACGCCTGGTGGGGCAGCCCGCTCGCGCTGGCTCGCGCCGGCGCGGTGCTGGCCGCAGTGATCGGCTACGTCCTGCTGTCGCCGCTGCTGGGGTTTCTTCTGACCCTGTTCCTGGTCGCGCTGGGCCTGTTCGCGATCCTGGCGGTGCGCTGGTGGCTGGCGTTGCTGCTGGCGGTGGCGACGCCGGCGGTGCTCTACTATGCCTTCGGGACGCTGCTCAGGATCCCCCTGCCGCGCGGTCCGGTCGAAACGCTGATCGGGGGCTAGGGCCGCGAATGGAAAGCCTGTTCGGCGAGGTGGCGGACCTGGTCCTGCGCGGCGACGTGATCGCGGTCATCGTGGTCTGCGCGTTCTACGGCCTGTTCATCGGGTCGGTACCCGGGCTGACGGCGACCATGTCGGTCGCGCTCCTGGTGCCGATCACCTTCTTCATGGACCCGGTGCCGGCAATCGCGGCGATCGTGACGACCTCGGCGACCGCGATCTTCGCCGGCGACATCCCCGGGGCCCTGCTGCGGATTCCCGGGACGCCGGCGTCCGCCGCCTATGTCGACGAGGCCTATGCCCTGACCCGCCAGGGGCGCAGTGCGACGGCGCTGGGCACCAGCCTGGTGACGGCCGCCGCGGGCGGGATCATCGGCGTGGTCCTGCTGATGGTGTTCGCGACCCAGCTGGCGCGCTTCGCGGTCAACTTCTCCTCGGTCGAGTATTTCTGGCTGGCCTGCCTCGGCCTGACCTCCGCCGTCGCCGTATCGGGCAAGTCCGTGGTGCGCGGGGCGATCGCGCTGCTGATCGGCCTGCTGATCTCCACGGTCGGGATCGACGTGGCGACCGGCAAGCCGCGCTTCACCTTCGGATCGACCGAGTTGCTGGCGGGCGTGTCGTTCATCCCGGCGATGATCGGCATGTTTGCCTTCGCCCAGGTGCTGCGCACCGTGACCGGCGACCTGGAGGGCCGCAGCGGCGTCGCCCAGACCGGCGCGCTCGGCCGCGAGATGCTGACGACGCTGCGCCGCTACTGGGTGAACATCCTGCGCTCCAGCGTGCTGGGCAACCTGCTGGGGGCGCTGCCCGGCGCCGGTGCCGACATCGCGGCCTGGGTCTGCTACGCCCTGTCGAAGCGCCTGTCGCGCACGCCGGAGAAGTTCGGCACCGGGCATCCGGAAGGCATCGCCGATGCCGGCGCGGCCAACAACGCGGCGGTCGCCGGCGCCTGGACCCCGGCGCTGATCTTCGGGATTCCCGGCGACACGGTGACCGCGATCGCGATCGGCGTGCTGATGCTCAAGGGCATCACGCCCAGCCCGCAGGTCTTCGTCACCGACGGCGCGCTGGTCTATGCCGTCTTCACCACCTTCATCCTGGCGAACCTGGTGATGATCCCGGCGGGAATGCTGGCGATCCGATCCGCCCGCTACGCCCTGGCCGTGCCGCAGCGCATCCTGATGCCGATGATCCTGCTGTTCTGCATGATCGGATCCTACGCGGTCGACAACACGGCGTTCTCGATCGGGGTGATGCTGGTGCTGGGGCTGCTGGCCTATGTCCTGGAGGACAACGGCATCCCGATCGCTCCGGTGATCCTGGGCATCGTGCTGGGCGGCATCGTCGAGGAGAAGTTCCTGGTCACCATGATCAAGACGCAAGGGGACTTCGCCGGTTTCTTCGACCGGCCGATCGCGGCGGTGCTGGGCGTCCTGACGCTCGGGCTGTGGACGCTGCTGATCGCCGGCGGCCTGCACCGGGCCTGGCAGGGGCGCGGCGGCGGCAAGGCCACCGGCCCGGCCGGCACCCGGCCGACCTGATCCCACGAAAGGAAAGAAGACAATGCGACAGGGCTGGCGCTGGTTCGGGCCGGACGACCCCACGCCGCTCGCCTGGGTCCGCCAGGCGGGGGCGACCGACGTGGTCACGGCGCTGCACGACATGCCGAACGGCACCGCCTGGCCGGAAGCGGCGATCGCCCGCCGGCGGGACGAGGTGGCGGCGGCCGGCCTGTCCTGGACCGTGGTCGAGAGCGTGCCGGTGACCGAAGCGATCAAGACCGGTGCCCGCGGCGCCAAGGCGGACCTCGCCGCCTATGCCGCGACGCTGAGGGCGCTGGGCGCGGCGGGCATCCGCACCGTCTGCTACAACTTCATGCCGGTGCTTGACTGGACCCGCAGCGACCTGACCTACGCACTGCCCGACGGCAGCCTGGCGCTTCGCTTCGACGCGGTGGCGGTGGCGGCGTTCGACCTGTGCCTCCTTCAGCGCCCCGGCGCCGAGGCCGACTGGCCCGAGGACGTGATCGACGAGGCCCGCGCGCGCTTCGCCGGCATGAGCCAGTCGGACAGGGACGCGCTGACCGGCACTGTCCTGGCCGGCCTGCCGGGGGCGGAGGAGCACTGGACGCTGGACGCCTTCCGCGCCGCGCTGGCCGCCTATGACGGCATGGGGCCGGACGACCTGCGCGGGACGCTGGCGGCGTTCCTGGAGGCGGTGACCCCGGCGGCGGAGGAGGCGGGGGTGCGCCTCGTCCTCCATCCCGACGATCCGCCGCGCGGCCTGTTCGGCCTGCCGCGGGTGGTCTCGACGGCGGAGGACTATGCCGGGATCTTCGACCGGGTGCCGTCGGCGGCGTCGGGGATGACCTTCTGCGTCGGCTCGCTGGGGGCGCGGGCGGACAACGACCTGCCGGCGATGGTCGACCGGTTCGCCGAGCGGATCGGGTTCGTCCACCTGCGCTCGGTGACGCGGGAGGACGACCGCGGCAGCTTCCACGAGGCGGCGCATCTCGAGGGCGACCAGCCGATGGTGGAGATCCTGCGCCGGCTGCGCGCCGTGGAACGGGCCCGCGGCGTCGACCTGCCGATGCGCCCGGACCACGGCCACCGCATCCTCGACGACCAGGCGAAGGCGGGCGGCCTGCCCGGCTATTCCGCGATCGGCCGGCTCAAGGGCCTGGCCGAACTGCGCGGCGTCCTGGCAGCGCTGGCGTAGGTCGGTCGCAGCGCGCCGGCGATTGGCCCGGCGACGGGCGCCTGAGGCGCATGCCGACGCCCGGCGTCAGCGCCGCGCCAGCACCTGGTCGACGAAGGCGGGGACAAGGTCGGTCGCCGGGCCCTCGTGGCTCTCGTGGAAGAACGACGCGCCGTCGGAGGCTTCCAGGTTCAGCTCCAGGCAATGGGCCCGGCCGGCCAGCCGCGCCTCGCGCACGAATCCGGCGGCTGGGTAGACCGTGCCGGAGGTGCCGATCGAGACGAACAGGCCGCAGGCGTCCAGCGCCTCGGCGATCTCCTCCATCCGATAGGGCATTTCGCCGAACCACACCACGTCGGGCCGCATCCCGCCGGTCCGGCCGCAGGCGGCGCAGACGTCCGCCACCGACAGGTCGCCCCGCACCTCGGTGACCGCGGCGCAATGGGCGCAGGCCGCCTTCAGCAGTTCGCCGTGCATGTGGATCAGGTCGTGGCTGCCGGCCCGGTCGTGCAGGTCGTCGATGTTCTGGGTAACCACCGTCACCCGCGCCGGCCAGTCCGCCTCCAGCCGCGCCAGCGCCCGGTGCGCCGCGTTGGGCCGGACATCCGAGGTCACCAGCTGGCGGCGGCGATCGTTGTAGAAGCGGTGGACGAGGTGCGGGTCGCGGGCGAAGGCTTCCGGGGTCGCCACGTCCTCCAGGTTCACCGTCGCCCAGATGCCGTCGGCGTCGCGGAAGGTGTCGAGGCCGGATTCCTTGGAGACCCCGGCGCCGGTCAGTACCACGATCGACTGGTCGGGGCCGAAATCGTCCGGCAGGCCGAAGCGCGGGGCAGGCTGGAGGTGGTCCATGGCGGCATCCTGTGGCAGAACCGGTTGGCGAAGGGCCCTTCCGTCAAGGGATGGCGCGCCCGCCGCGCCCGCGCAAGCCCCCCCGACCCGACCGTCGCCGAGGCCGATCATGAACGTCCTGTTCGTCTGCACCGGAAACATCTGCCGGTCGCCGCTCGCCGAGGCGGTGTTCCGCCACCGCGTCGCCGAACGCGGGCTGGAGCACCGGCTGTTCGCGGATTCCGCCGGCGTCTCCGACGAGGAGGCAGGCAACCCGATCGACCCGCGCGCCGTCGCGGCGGCGGAACGCCGGGGCTATGCCCTGCCCGACCGGCTGGCGCGGCAGATCGTGCCCTCGGATTTCCGCGACCACGACCTGATCCTGGGCATGACGGCCGTGCACCTGAGCCGGCTGGAGGCCGAGCGGCCGGGCGACGCGACGGCGCTCCTGGGCGTCCTGCTGGATCACGCGCCGGAGGCCGGGACGCGCGACGTCCCCGATCCCTGGTGGGGCGGGCCTGCGGATTTCGAGCACGCGCTCGACCTGATCGAGGCGGGCGTCGACGGGCTGGTCGCGCAGCTGGCAGGGCGGCTGGGCGAGGCCGGATGACCGCCCTCGACCCGAACCGCGCGGCCGACGCGACCGCGCCCCTGGACGACCGGGTCGAGGCCGCCCTGGGCAGCCGGCCCCTGGCCTGCCGGCGGCTCGCCGGCGCCTCGACGGTCGCGGTGCTCGCCCTCGATCTCGCCGACGGGCGGACCGTGGTCGCCAAGCATGCAGACGGCGACGGTCGCGCCGACCTGCCGATCGAAAAGGCGATGCTGGAGGACCTGGCGCGCGAAAGCGCCCTGCCGCTGCCGACGGTGCTCTACGGCTGCGACGACCTCCTGCTGATGAGCCACATCGAGAACGACGGCGGCGCCCCGGGGGCGGCCGCGCAGGCCCATGCGGCAGAGTTGCTGGCCGACCTGCATTCCCGCCGGTTCGACCGGTTCGGCTGGCACCGGGACACGGTGATCGGCCAGCTACCCCAGCCGAACCCGTGGACCGACGGCTGGGTCGCCTTCTTCCGCGACCACCGCCTGCTGCACATGGCCGAGGCGGGCCGTCGCGAGGGGACCGTGGACGGCCGGCTCTACGACCGGCTGGAGGCGCTGGCCGGCCGGATCGAGCGCTATGTCGCCGAGCCGCCGCACCCGGCGCTGCTGCACGGCGACATCTGGACCGGCAACGTGCTGACCCGCGGCGACCGGATCGCCGGCTTCATCGACCCCGCGATCTATGTCGGCCATCCGGAGATCGAGCTGGCCTTCGCCACCCTGTTCGGCACCTTCGGCGACCCGTTCTTCCGCCGCTATGCCGAGCTGGCGCCGTTCGAGCCGGATTTCTTCGAGCTGCGGCGCGACCTCTACAACATCTATCCGCTGCTGGTGCACGTCCGGTACTGGAGCCCGGACTACGCCCGCCCGATCGAGCGGACGCTGGATCGGATCGGCCTGTAGGCGACCGCGCGCGCAGCGGTCGCGGCGGGCCGCGTCCATCGCCCGACGGTTCGGCGCGACCCGAGATCGCGGCAGACGGATCAGCCGGCGGATGCCGTCCGCCGGGACCGGGGGCTCGTGTCCGAACCGGAGGGAAGCATCCCCCTGACCTGGCGGGGCCTTCGGGTCCCGCCCTTCTTCGTCACCGGCCGAGCGCGATCCGGCCATAGACGACCGTGAACAGGCCGAAGGCGGCGATCCACGCGATCGCCGACAGGCCGAGCAGCGCCAGCCACAGCTCCGGCAGGAAGGCCGCGGCCAGGCGCCCCAGGGCGGCCAGGGTGACCAGGGCGAAGATCGCGACCGTCCAGCGGTCCGCCGTCAGCGCCCGGCCGCTGTGGCCCAGGCTGGCGCGGGTCATCACCGCCAGCACCATGGTGCCCATCGCCCCGGCGGTCAGGGCGTGCAGCCCCGCCACCGGCGGCACCGCGGCCGGCGCCAGCGCCGCCAGCCCGGCCAGCGCCAGCCCCAGCGGCACCCAGGCGTAGCCGACATGCAGGATGGTGACCAGCGGCTCCGCCCCGGTCGCCGCGCCGCGCCAGCCGGACAGCCGCGCGGCGTGGAGCGCCGCGACCGCCAGGAGCGCCGCGCCGACGGCAGGATGGTCCGGCACCGCGGCCCAGGCGGGCAGCACCAGCACCGTCGCGATCAGCGTCGCGGCATCGAGCGGCCTGCGGACCGCCGGCAGGCGCTCCGCCCCCCGCTTGGCGAGCCAGTTGCGGGTGAAGCTGGGGATGATCCGGCCGCCGATCAGCGCGATCAGCACGACCGCGACGGCGACGCCCAGGCGCAGGCCCACCGGCCCCAGCGCCGGCCAGCCGAGCACACCGGCATGGACCAGCGCGTCTGCCGCGCCGAACATCGCCACGGCGGCGACGACCGGCAGGTTGCGGCGATTGTTGCCGGCCAGGATCTCCCGCGCCATCGCCGTCGCCAGCACCAGCCAGAACGCGAGATCGACCGCCGCCGCCGCGACCGGCCCGATCCAGGCGCCGGTGGCGACGGCGACCCTGCCGGCGAGCCACAGCAGCGCCAGGCCGGCCAGCGGCAGCCCGCGCACCGGCAGCCGCCCGGTCCAGTTCGGCACCGCGGTCAGCAGGAATCCGGCGATGGCCGCCCCGACGAAGCCGAACAGCAGACCGTGGGCGTGCCAGGTGACGGGGTCGAAGGCGATCGGCAGCGCAACGCGACCGGTCAGCATGCCGATCCACAGCGCCAGCGACAGCGCCGCCCAGGCGCCGGCAGCGACGAAGAACGGCCGGAAGCCCTGCTCCAGCAGGGCCGGCCCGGAATAGCCGCGCCGGGCGGCGACGCGGTCGGCCCGGGCGGAATCGGACGGAGCGGCGGTCATGACGGTTCTCCTCGACCTCGGGAACGACGGTGACGTGCCGGCCCGGCCGGCCTCAGGTCGGCAGCGTCGCCAGGGGATCGACCCCGATAACCAGCGGATGCAGCGCCAGCAGCCCGAGCCAGAGCGCGCCGGCCAGCACCGGCGCCAGCCAGGCCGGGCGCGGGCGGCGCGGCGGCGGCGCCGGCGTGCCGGACGGCTCGCCCAGCCGGGCCGTCAGGCGCGCCTTCGCCAGCGTCGCCAGCCCCAGCAGCGCCAGCGCGCCGAACAGGATCGCGGCCCGCGCGCTGCCGACCGACAGCAGGTGCAGCCCCGCCCACAGGACGACGCCCAGGCTGCCCGGTGCCCGGGTCAGGCGGTAGGCGCCGCGGCGGGATGCCTCCGGGAACCCTCCCGCCGCCGGACGGTCGACCAGGGCCGACGCGACGAGCCACAGCGCGACCGGCATCGCGGCCACGGTGACCCAGCGCGTCCAAGGCGGCGGCATCCAGAGCCAGGGACCGCCGGCGGCGTCCTGCCACGCGACGACGACCCAGGCGAGAAGGGCCAGCGACAGGACCGAATAGCCGGCCGTGAACCCGCCCCGGCCCAGCGCACCGACCAGCCGCCGGCGCACCGGCGGAGCCGACGGCACCACATGCCCCAGGACCAGGGCCAGCGAGGCGGCGGCGAGCGGAAACATCGGCGGCTCCGATCGTTGCGGCCTGGACGGAAAAGACCGGCGGCCCCTCGCAGGGACCGCCGGCCCCGGCGATGCCGCCGGCCCCCGGGAGCACGGGAGGGGACCGGCGGCCGATGCCGGGCCTCAATCCGCCGCGGCCAGGTCGGCGACGGCGGGGGCCGCCTCGCGGGCGGCGAACAGCTCGGCGAAGGCCGGGCCGGCCTTGCCCGGATGGCCGACCGCGCCGGCATCCGAAAGGTTCGGCGCCGCGTCGCCGACCTGGATCAGCCCGACCATGCCCATCGCGTAGTGCGGGAGGCATTTGTAGCCGTAGACGCCCTCCTGGTCGAAGGTGACGGCGAAGGTCTCGTTGATGCCGCCGCGGAACGGGTCGGCCCCCTCGGGCGCCATGCCGGCGATCAGTTCGGCGTTGTGGCTGGGCTGGGTCGACTCGAACACCACGGTGTCGCCGGGGGCGATCTGCAGGAAGGCGGGCTCGAACACCATGGTGCCGGCGTCGCCGCGGGTCAGCATCTTGACGGTGTGCTCGGCGGCGTCGGCCGGCGCCGGGACGGTGGAAAGGGTGATGGCGGCGGTGGCCGCCAGCAGGGCGAGGGTGGTCCGTTTCATCTCGGGAACTCCTTCGGGAGCGTCGCAAGCGTCGATCGCCGCATGTCGAGAAGATCGGGGCGGGCGGCCAGGGGTCGAGCCCGCCCGCCCCGCCGGCCGAAGTCACTCGGCCGAAGCCGTGGTCCGGGTGCCGTCGTCATAGACCGCGGTGTTCGCCGGCCCCTCGATCGTGAGGTGGCCGACCAGGCCCTTTTCCAGCCGGCTCAGGGCGTGGTCGACCAGCAGATAGGTGCCGGGCACCTCGACCTGGAAGTCGACCATGGTGGCGCCGCCCGGAGCGACCGAGACCGTCTGGACGTCGGTCGACGGATCGGCGGTGACCGACCCGAACGGCGCGACCGCGTCGAAGATCTCGCCGATCACGTGGAAGCTGGAGGTCTTGTTGGGGCCGCCGACGCCGAAGAAGATCCGCACCGTCTCGCCGACCTCGGCGGTCAGGGCGTGCTCGCCGGTCAGCGCCTCGACGGCGCCGTTGAAGACGTAGAAGGCGGGCCGCTCTTCGGCCAGCGCCTCGTAGTCGGTGGCGACGAGGCCGGCGCTGCCGATCGGCGCGTCGGCGTAGATCTCGCCCTGCATGACGTAGAACTCGCGGTCCACTTCCGGCAGGCCCTCCTCGGGCTCCACCACGATCAGGCCGTACATGCCAGCCTGGACGTGGTCGGCGTGCATCGGCGTGGCGCAGTGGTAGACGTAGATGCCGGGGTTGAGCGCCTGGAACGAGAAGCCGGTCTCCTCGCCGGGCAGGGTCTGGGTGGCGACCGCGCCGCCGCCGGGGCCGGTCACGGCGTGGAAGTCGACCGAATGCGGCATCCAGCTGTTGTCGGGGTTCTTCAGCGTCACCTCGATGGTGTCGCCGACCCGGGCGCGGATCATCGGGCCCGGCACCTGGCCGTCGAAGGTCCAGTAGCGGAACACGGTGCCGTCGTCGAGACGGGCCTCGCGTTCGATCGTCTCGAGGGTCACCTGAAGGGTGGCCGGCGCGTCGCGATCGACGGCGGCGGGCAGGTCGGTCGGCGCGCGCACGATCGAGGCGAGCGCGGCGGCCTGGTCGGCCGGATAGGCGTCGGCGGCGCGAACGTCGTCGGCGCCAAGGAAGCCGGCCGTCAGCGCAACGGCGCCGGTCGCGGCCAGGAGGCTCTTGCGGAAACGGGTCATGGGTCTGGTCCTTGACGCGGGGGGTGTCGAAGTGTCGCCGTGGCGACGCCCGTGATATGCCTCCGGCGGGGGGCGGCCATTTTGTCGCGGCGCAAAAAACCGCCATCGTCCGGCGAACCGCCGGACGACTTTCGGCCTGGAGGGAAGGAGGACGGCATGGAGATCGACGTCCGACGCGGCCTGATCAAGGAGTCCGGACTGTTCGCCGGCCTCGACCCGCCGGCGCTCGACCACGTGGCCCGCGCCGCGCACGAGCGGCCGCTGGCGCGCGACGAGGTGCCATTCCGCCAGGGCGATCCCGCCGCCCATGCCTTCATCGTCGCCTGGGGCCGGGTCCGTCTCGACCAGCAGGACGCCGAGGGCAACAAGGTGGTGATCCGCTACCTCGGCGAAGGCGAGATGCTGGGCACCGTCGCGGTGCTGCGTGGCAGCCCCTACCCGGCGACGCCGGTCGCGGTGGAGGACGGCATGCTGCTGGGCTGGAGCGCGCCGCGTCTTTCCGAATTGATGGCCTCCTACCCCCGGATCGCGACCAACGGCTTCGCCCTGGTCGGCGCCCGGCTGGAGGAACTGCAGCAGCGGCTGACCGAGGTGGCGCACCAACGGGTCGAACGGCGGATCGCGGCGACCCTGCTGCGCCTGGTCCGCCAGGCCGGCAAGCGCGGCGAGGCCGGGGTCGAGATCCCGTTCGACATGACCCGCGAGGACATCGCCGACCTCGCTGGCACGACACTGCACACGGTCAGCCGAACGCTCGGCGACTGGGAGAAGCGCGGGCTGGTCGAGGCGCGCCGGTCGAAGCGACTGGTGATCCGGGAGCCCCACGCCCTGGTCCGGCTGGCCGAGCAGGCCTGACGCCGGCTGCGCGGCCGGCGCGGGCTGGCGCGCGGGGATTTGCGCCCGCGCAAAGCACGGGGCGCCGCCGGTCCGGCAGCCTGTCCTCCGATCATGGCCCGGATCGGAGGTTTCGACCGTGCAGACCCGTCCCGACACTGACCCCGACGCTGCCACCGCAGACACTGCCGCAGGCGACGCCGCCGCCTGCCGCCGGCCCGCCCGGGCGACCGGGCCGGCGCCATTGCTCTCGGCCGACCTGACCATGGAGCAGCTGATGCGGCGCTGGCCGGGCGCGGTCGCGGTCCTCACCGCGTGGCGCATGGCCTGCCCCGGCTGCCCCATGGCGCCGTTCATGACGATCGACGAAGCGGCTCGCGCCTACGGCGTGCCGGCCGACCGGCTGCTCGACGATCTGCACCGGTCCGTCACGGACGGGCGGGAGGTGCGGGATGCCGTTTGAAGCGCCCTCTGCCGGCACCGAATCCCCCGCGGGCCCGATGCCGGAGATCATCGGGCGACTGGCCGCGGTCGCCGACGAACTGGCCCGGTCCGGCGACCGCGACGGCCGCGCGCTGGCCCACCGGTTGAGGCGGCGGCTGAGGGCCATCGACGACGATGGCGGCCGGCCGACCCTGTTCGGCGAGGCCGGCGCGGGAGCCGACTGAGGCGGCCGCGGCGGCTTGCGCCCGCGCATCGGCGCGTGCTATAGGCCCCGCTTCTCCGCGCGGGCGGTCGGGCCGGCGCGGGGTTTCGGGCGTTCGCGGCACCCCTGGAGGCCGGCGCCCGGTCCTTCCGACAGCGTTGAAACCCGGGGACGGCGGGCGGCTCGGTGCCGCGGCCGATCCCCTGATCAGGAGCGTTCGACATGGCCGAAGCCATCAAGATCGCGGCCGAGATGCGCGAGCGGGCCGGCAAGGGGGCAGCCCGCGCCGCGCGTCGTGCGGGCCGCCTGCCCGCGGTGATCTATGGCGGCAAGCTGCCGCCCGTCTCGATTACCGTGGGCGAACTGGAATTCAACCGTCTCTGGCGCGATGCGGCGTTCTATACGCATCTCTACGAGGTCGAGGCCGAAGGCGAGACCTACAAGGTCCTGGCCCGCGACGTTCAGACCGACCCGGTGATGGACTGGCCGATCCATATCGACTTCCTGCGCGTCAGCGACCGCACGAAGATCTCGGTGGCCGTGCCGGTGCACTTCGTCAACGAGGAGGCGTGCCCGGGCATCCGGGAGGGCGGCGTCCTCAACGTGGTGCGCCACGACGTGGAACTGACCTGCCGCGCCGACTCGATCCCCGACGCGATCGAGGTGGACCTGACCGGCTGGAACGTCGGCGACACGATCCACATCAGCGCGGTCAAGCTGCCGCCGGGCGTCGAGCCGACGATCGCCGACCGCGACTTCACGGTCGCGACGATCGCCGCGCCGACCGTGGTGCGCGACGAGGCGCTGGAGGCCGAGGCCGAAGCCGCCGAGGCGGAAGCCGAGGAAGCGGCCGAGGAGGCCGAGGGCGAAGGCTCTGCCGAGGAGGGCCGCGAGGAGAGCTGATCTCCCCGCTTCCGCCCGGTACGCTCGGACAGACGGAAAGGCCCCGCCGGCCCGGCGGGGCCTTTCCGTTACCCTCAGCCCGGGCTGCGCTACCCCCCTGGCGCCCCTTCCGAACCGCCCCGACACCACGGAGCCTCCGATGCTGCTGATCGCCGGCCTCGGCAATCCCGGGTCGCAATACGCCTACAACCGGCACAATATCGGCTTCATGGCCGTCGACGACATCGCGGAGCGGCACGGCTTCCAGACCTGGCGGGCGAAGTTCCAGGGCATGGCGGCGGAGGGCCGGCTCGGCACGGTCAAGACCCTCCTGCTCAAGCCGACGACCTTCATGAACGAAAGCGGCCGGTCGGTCGGCGAGGCAGCCCGGTTCTTCAAGCTGACGCCGGACCAGGTGGTGGTGATCTACGACGAGATCGACCTGGCGCCGGGCAAGTGCCGGGTGAAGAAGGGCGGCGGCGCGGCCGGCCACAATGGCATCCGCTCGATCGACCGGGCGATCGGACCCGACTTCTGGCGCGTCCGTCTGGGCGTCGGACATCCGGGCGACAAGACCCTGGTGCGCGGCTATGTGCTGAAGGACTTCGCCAAGGCGGACGAGGCCTGGCTCGACCCGCTGCTGGAGGCGGTCGCCGACGCCGCGCCGCTGCTGGTCGACGGCGGCGAGCCGGTCAAGCCGGAGAAGTTCCAGACCAAGGTGGCGCTGCTGACCCAGGCGGGGTGAGGCTCCGTCCCCGGGACCTGCTCTGCGTCACGTCCGCGTGAGGGGGCTTTCGGCAAGCGACGGGGCAGGGTCATATCTGACGCATCCCGAACCGATCCGGAGTTGTCCCCGATGCCACCCGACACCACCCAGGCCCAAACCGTCGCCCGCATCGCACCGCCCGTTCCGCGCCGGCCCGCGCCGCCGCTGGCGGTCGACCTGGTCGGCGGCGGGCACTGGTCGCTGGCCGAGGCGCGGCCGGCGCGGTTCAGCCTCATCGTCTTCTATCGAGGCCTGCACTGCCCGATCTGCCGGCCCTATCTCGCCGACCTCAACCGCCGGGTCGAAGGCTTCCGCGGCCGGGGCGTCGAGCCGGTGGCGATCTCGACCGATCCGCAGGACCGGGCGGAAGAGACCGTCCGGGACTGGAAGCTCGACCGTACTCCGGTCGGCTACGGGCTCCCGATCGAGACGGCGCGGTCCTGGGGCCTCTAGGTCAGCCGCGCCATCAAGGATTCGGAGACGCCGGAATTCGCCGAGCCCGGGCTGTTCCTGGTCCGGCCCGACGGTACGCTCTACGCCGGTGCGATCCAGACCATGCCCTTCGCCCGGCCGCATTTCGACGAGATCGAGAAAGCGATCGACTTCATCGTCGAGAAGGACTACCCGGCCCGCGGCGAGGCATAGGCGGGGCGCCGCGCCGGCGGGCGCATCGGTCGCCCAGACCGCGAAGCGATTTGCGCGGCGGCGGGCGACCGTCGCGCAAATCCTTCGGATTTGAGCGACCTACGAGATTTGGGCGGGCTACGAATAGTCCCGCGTGTCGTCGATCACCTTGCCGTCGTTGGGCAGGCTGCCGGCGGCGACGACCTCGACCGTGCCGCGCAGCTTGGTCACTGCCTGGAGGGTCGACGCAACGGCCTCGGCAAAGCCTTCGCCGGCGCCCTCGGCCTCCACCGCCAGGGTCATGGCATCACGCCCGTCCTCGCCGCTGACCGTCAGGCGGCCCTTGCCGGCCTCGGGGTGGCGGGCCAGGACCTCGGCGATCTGGCGCGGGTGGACGAACATGCCCTTGACCTTGGTAGTCTGGTCGGCGCGACCCATCCAGCCCCGGATCCGCAGCGCGGTCCGGCCGCAGGGGCTGGCCCCCGGCAGGATCGCCGACAGGTCCCCGGTGGCGAAGCGGACCAGCGGGTAGTCCCGGCTGAAGGTGGTGACGACGACCTCGCCGACCTCGCCGTCCGGCACCGGGTTCCCGGTGCCCGGGCGAACGATCTCGACCAGCACGAACTCCTCGCAGATAAGCCCCTCGCGCGCCGGGCTCTCGTATGCGATCAGGCCCAGGTCGGCGGTGCCGTAGCTCTGCAGGACCTGGATCCCGCGCTCGGCGTAGAAGTCCTTCAACAGCGGGAACAGCGGCCCGCCGGAGACGTGGGCGCGGCGCAGCGAGCCGAGATCGAGGCCCAGGTCGTCGCCCTTCTCCAGGATCGTCCTGAGGAAGTCAGGCGTGCCGACATAACCCTGCGGCCGGATGTCGGCGATGGCTCGGGCCTGAAGCTCGGTATTGCCGACGCCGGCCGGCACCACGGCGCAGCCCAGCGCCTGGGCGCCGGTATCGAACATCATGCCCGCCGGGGTGAAGTGGTAGGAAAAGCAGTTGTGCACCACATCGCCCTTCCGGAACCCGGTGGCCCACAGCGCCCGGGCGGTGCGCCAGTAGTCCGCCCGCCGTCCCTCGGCGTCGTAGATCGGTCCGGGGGAGGCGTAGATCCGTGCCAGGTCGCCCGGCGAGGTCGCCGCGAACCCGCCGAACGGCGGCGCCTCGCCCTGTGCCTCCGGCAGGTCGGCCTTGCGCGTGACCGGCAGGTCGGCCAGGGCGGCGCGGCTGGTCACCTCCTCCGGCGTCACGTCGGCCAGCAGGGCGCCATAGGCCGGCGCGCGGCGCTTGGCCAGCGCCACCTGCTCCGGCAGCGCGGCCATCAGCGCCGCCTCGCGCGCGTCCGGATGGCGGCGTTCGAGGGCGTCCCAGGGCGTGTCGGGGCGGGCATCGGTCATGGCGGGCTCCCGGCGGTTGCGGCACGGACGGCGGGGGCCGGCAGGGCGCCCCGCCCCCTGGATAGCCGATGACGGCCCGGCCGGCCAGGGGGCGGAACGGCGGTCGCCGCCGGCAGTCAGCCCGGCGCCGGCCCGGCGCGGTACCAGTCGATCCGCCGGGTCGCCCACATCACCGCCGACAGGCCGAGGAAGAGGGCGAGCGAGCCGACCACCAGCGCTGTGTCCTCCAGCCGCATCAGCACCCAGAGCGCGCCGTAGAGCCCGGCCAGCAGCGCCGCGAGCCCGGCACCCGGCCGCCGGCCGAGGACCGCCGCGGCGTAGAGGCCGACCTGCGCCACCACCGCGGTCGCGCCGATCGCATAGGCGGGGGTGAAACCCAGCCGCTCCGCCAGCGACAGCAGCAGCAGGTAGAACACCACCAGCGCCAGCCCGACCAGCCCGTACTGCACCGGATGGATGCGCCGGCCGCCGACGACTTCGTAGAGATAGAGCGCGAGATAGGTGAACAGCACGACCAGCACGCCGTACTTGGCCATCCGCTCGGTCTGGCGATAGGCGTCGACCGGCTCCAGCAGGCGCAGGCCGAAGGCGGCGGAGGCGAACAGCCGGGCCAGTTCCGTCTCGTCCGCCCCGACGACCACCGTGCCGAAGCCGCGGCCGAACTGGCCGAGCCGCCATTCCGCGGCAAAGCCGTCGGGCGCCACGGTGCGCGTGTCGGGCAGGAAGGCGCCGGCGAATCCCGGATCGGGCCACGGCGCGGCGGCGGTGACCGCCGTCTCCGCCCCGACCGGCACCACCGCCAGCGCCTGCGCGCCCTTCAGGCGGAAGGCGGCGCCGACGCCGATCCGCCGGCCGGCGGGATCGCTGCCGATCGCTTCGGCGAGGTCGGGCAGCGGCACCGAGAGGCCGCCGGGGCCGATGCCCGCCGCGCCGCCTTCGGGGACGGCGAAGCCCGGCGGCCACACCAGCGCCCGGCCGGTCAGCGGGCCCGCGGTACGCGGTGTGCCGTCGACCGTCAGCGCCAGCCCGGGCTCGATCCCGCGCGGGTCCGCGACGCCCAGTACGAGGCGCGCCCGGTCCCAGTCGATCCGGGCGTCCGGATGGTCGGGCAGCAGCGCCTCGGGCAGGGCGATCTCCGCCGCCAGTTCGACGGCGGCGGTGTAGACCGCCGCCTCGAACAGACCCCGGCGCCGGGTCTCCGGCGTCAGCGCCAGGTCCACCGTCAGGGTCTCCGGCAGGACCCACGCGGTCTCCTCGACCTCCCGCGCGCGACCGCGGTCGTCGCGGACGGTCAGGCGGTAGGGCACCGCCAGGAGTGGTCCGGCAACCGCCTGCGGCCCGGACCAGTCGGCGGCGATCGAGGCGACGGCGGCGCGCTGCCGGCCCTCGCGCTCGGCGATCAGGTCCCGTACCAGTCCGAGGGGCAGCAGCAGCCCGACGACCAGCGTGCCGATCAGCACGGCCTTGAGCGTCGGGCCGTTGACGATGCCCGTCGCGCCGCGATTCCAGCCGGCAGCCCTCGGACTCCTGGGCGGGACGCCGGACGGTGCGGAGCCGTCGGTCCCGGGTACCTCCGGCCCGGGGTCCGGCGATCGGGGTGGCGGTTCGGTCATGGCGGCGTCTCCATCTGACGGCGGGAGACGGCAGGAGGCCCGCCGACCGGTTCGGAAACCGGGCGGAGACGGAGGCCATTTCCGGGCGCGTCGCGGCAATTCCGAGGCGCGGACGGCGAGGCGTTTCCGTTTGTGCCCGGTCCCGGCGCGGCAGTACGGTCCCGGCCTCGCCACCCGACGGGAGTCGCCCGCATGACGCTTTCGATCCACCTGACCCGCGACCTGGAGCAGTTCGCCCGCGCCTGCGTCGACACCGGCCGCTACGACAGCATGAGCGCGGTGGTCCGCGAGGGGCTGAAACTGCTCCGGGAAGTGGAGGACCGGCGCCGGTCCGTGATCGAGGCGGCGGCGGGCGCGGTACAGGGTGCCGAGGAGCCCGTCGAGGAGCGCGTCGAGGACGGCGCGGTGGGCGCCGAGCCGCCCGACGCCGTGCCGGACGCGGACCCGCGCGATCCATTCTAGGCGGCGGGTCGGCCCGCGCCGGTGCGGTCCACTCGCCCGGGCGGCATCGACGGGAGCGGCGGAAAAGCGAACGGCAGACGAAAGGGGAGCCCCCGGTGTCGGCGGCTCCCCCGCCCCTGCGGCTGCGGCAGGGTGCTGCTCCGTCTCGGGCCGGCGTCACCCATGGTCATGGCGCCGGGCCCCGTCGTCGCACGGGCATTGCGACGGCTCTGGTGTCGCCGGATCTCCGGCCACGAAGCAAAGCCTGCGCCGGCCCGGCACGGTCGTCAACAGGCAAACATTCCGTGAGCGGAACCACACTCGTTACAGTATCGAAAAGACCTCGCCGCCGATCGCCAGCGGCCAGCGGCCGGCGGTGAACAGCCGGTACTTGGCCGCGAAGGGGTGGTCGTCGCCGCGCCGCGCGGCCAGCGTCAGCGCGTGCTGGTAGCAGGCCATCGCCGCGGCCCCGGCGGCCGAGCGGATCAGCCCGGGATCGGCGACGCCGGCCCGCGCCGCGGCGACCGCCGCCTTGCCGTGCACCGTGTCGCCGGCGGCCTCCGTCACCCGGCTGAGGGCGTCGTAGAGCGCGCGTTCCGGCAGCGCCGCCTCGGCAGCGGCGAGCAGGTCGGCCCGCGCCGCCTCCTCCGCGTCCCACCAGCGGGGATCCCAGTCCGGCCGTTCGGCGACGGCGCGCGCCGCGACCCAGTCGGGAACCGCCTGAACCCGCGTGTCGGCGAACCCCAGACCGTCGAGATAGAGCCGCGCCTCCTCGCGCTCCGCCGCGATCAGCGGGTCGCCGCAGGCGGAAAACCAGCCCTCGTGCGGGATCGCCTCGGCCAGGCGGGCAAGGGCTGCGAGGTGGCGGTCGGGCTCGATCGGCATGGCGGTCACCGTCATCGAGAGGCCTCACGGAGCCGGATCCGATGATTCCGACGGCGGAACGTTACAATTCCGGATCGAGCGATCCTACTCGGCCGCCTGTGCCGATACCGATGGCAGCCGCAGGCCGAGCGAGTCCTCGACCAGGGCGCGCGCCCGCTCCTGGAAATCCTCCCGCATCTCGTCGTTGGTGCGCTGCTTGATGCCCCACTTGCGGTAGATCTCGTTGTTGGTAGACTTCGATCGGCCGAAAAAGGCCGGCAGCAGCGGATAGTACTGGTCGATCGCCGCCTGCAACTCCGCCCGCCCCTGCTCGGTCCGCGCCAGGTCCTCGCTGAAGTCCTTGCCGAACTGGGCGTGGAACTTCTCCTCCGGCATGGTCATCCGGGCGAGGTTGCGCAGGGGATGGAAGCTGCAGTGCAGCAGGTCCTCGACCTGGAGGATCTCGGCCAGGTCGGCCAGCAGCTTGATGACGCAGAACTGCGCCCAGGTCCCCATCGGAAACTCGAAGATCGACAGCGGCTTCTTGCCCTGCGGCGTCATCTCGTCGGCCGGGATGCCGATCTGCTCGCCCAGTTCGCGGAAGCGGACGTGATGGCCGTACTCCTCCATCGCCACGCGGCAGGTCAGCCACTTGGCATAGGGCGTTGGCGCCAGCGCGATCGCCGGCTCGTCGAACACCTGGGCACCGTAGAGTTCGTTGACCGCATGGCTGCGCACGATCTTGGCGATCGCGGTGCGGTACTCCTCCGGCTGAGACGCCAGGTCCTCGGCCGTCTTGACGGGCGGGACGGGAGCATGGTCGGTCATCGGTCGGCCTCCTCCTGATGCGTCGCGGCGACCCCGCCGGCCCCGGGTCAGGGCAGCGGGTCGGCGTCATAGGCTTCCAGATCGGTCTGCAGGGGCACGAAGTCCTGCGCCAGCGCGGCGACCGCCGCGCCGATGTCGCCGTCCTCGACGACCGCCGTGGCGGTCCGGCGGGCGGGCGTGTAGAGCGTGATTTCCCGGCCGCGGACCGCGAGGACCTGCCCGGTCACGTCCTGCGCCGCCGGGCCGCAGAGCCAGGCGACCGCGGCGCCCACCCGGTCGGCCGGCAGGGTCAGCGCCTTCTGCTTATAGGCCACCTGGGCTTCGTTCCGAGGCCGGATCGATTCCGTGACGCGCGTCGCGGCGAAGGGGGCGACGGCGTTCGCCGTCACGCCGGAGCGCGCCATGTCCAGCGCGGCGACCCGGGTCAGCCCGATCAGCCCGGCCTTCGCCCCGGCATACGCCGCCTGGCCGTAGTTGCCGTGCAGCCCGGCGGTCGAGACGATCTGGACGATCCGGCCCCAGCCGCCATCCTCCGCGCCCCGCCCGGCCTCGGCCTGTGCGCGCAGATGCGGCGTCGCCGCCCGCAGCACCCAATAGGGCGCCATCAGGTTGGCGCGCAGCACCGTTTCGATGTCGTAAGGATCGGCCTTGAACAGGAACGCGTCGCGCAGGATGGCGGCGTTGTTGACCACGATGTCGATGCCGCCGAAGGCGGTCACCACCCGCTCCACCGCCGCCGCCGCGGCCGAGGGGCTGGCGGTGCTTTCGGGATGGCCGAGCGCGCCGATCTCCGCCGCCGCGGCCTTCACCGCCGGACGATCGGCACCGTAGCCGTCGATCCCGGTGCCGGGATCGGCGATCAGGACGTCCGCCCCCGCCTCCCGCAGCGCGCGGGCGATCGCGAGGCCGATGCCCCGGGCGCCGCCGGTGACCAGCGCCGCCCGGCCGTCCAGCCGCGGCACGCCGCGTTCCGTGCCGCCGGTCACGGCGCCGCCTCCAGGGCGGCCTTGTCGGCCTCGGTATAGAAGGCGTCGGCATGGATGTCGGCGCGGCGCAGGCCCTTCGCCTCCAGCAGCGGCACGGTCGCCTCGACCATCGCCGGCGAGCCGGCCAGATAGGCCTTGGCGCCGTCAAGGTCCTCGAAATCCGCTGCCGCGGCGACGCCGACATAGCCGGTGCGGCGATCGGTCGGACCCGACGGCTCGGACAGCACCGGCACTACCGTCAAGTTCGGGTGGGCGGCGGCCAGCGCCTCGAACGCCTCGACGCCGTAGAGGTCGCGCTCGTCCCGAGCGCCGATATAGAGGTGGATCGGCTGCGCCGCACCGGCCGCCAGCGCCGCCTCGACGATCGCGCCGACCGGCGCCAGCCCGGAGCCGCCGGCAATCGCCAGGATCGGCCCCCGATGCCCCTCGCGCCAATGGGCGGTGCCGTGCGGCCCCTCGACCCGCACCCGGTCGCCGATCGCGAGGCCGTGGGCCACGTGGTGCGACGCGCCATGGCCCATGTCGCGGATGTGAAACTCGAGCCGGTCGCCGCCCGGCAGGCCGGCCATGGAATAGTCGCGCGGCGGATGGCCGTCGAATGCGACCGCGGCGTACTGCCCGGCGGTGAACGAGAACGGCCCGCCGCTCTCGATCCGAAGGCACAGCCGATGGATCTCCGGCGTCAGCGGCTCGATCGCGGTCACCGTGCAGGTCAGCCGGCGCGAGGGGTGGCTGACGATCTCCTCCTCCTCCAGCCAGGCGACCTCGCAGTCGTCCCACGGCACGGCGCGGCAGGCCAGGATCAGGCCCTCGTCCTTCTCCGCCTCGGTCAGCGCGAATTCGGAATAGGGCGACATCTCCACGTCGCCGGCGATCAGCCGCGACTTGCAGGCACCGCAGTTTCCCGACCGGCAGCCATGCGGGTAGTCGATGCCCTGGGCCAGCGCGGTCGCGAGGATGGTGTCGCCCATCTCAACCTGGATCGACCGGTCGGCCTGCCGGATGCGGACCGTGAACGGCATGTCGCTTCCACCCCTGACGCCTCGATCCCTGGCCGGACCGCTATTGTTGGTGTCCCCAACAATATGGATGCCGCCCTCGGGATTCAACCGCCTCCCGCCGACGCCACGGCGGTTGCCACGGGGCGGCGGTCGATGGCTTTATGGGGGCCGGGCGAGCCGACCGCCGGGCGCACACGCTGCCGGCGCCGCTCGACCCGACAGAAACGGGGAGGAGCATTCGATGTCGACATTGATCGTGCGGGCATTGAGCGGGGGCGCCGCGGTGGCGCTGCTGGCCGGCGCCACCGCCGCCGCGGCGCAGGAGGTGACCCTGCGGGTGCACCACTTCCTGCCGCCGCCGTCGACCGCCCATGCCGAGTTCATCGAGCCCTGGGCCGAGCGGGTCGAGGAGCAGTCGGATGGCCGGATCGCGGTCGAGATCTTTCCGGCCATGCAGCTCGGCGGCGCGCCGCCGAGCCTCTACGACCAGGTGCGCGACGGCGTCGTCGACGTGGTCTGGACCCTGCCCGGCTACACGGCCGGCCGGTTCCCCAAGACCGAGGTCTTCGAACTGCCGTTCATGGCGGCCAGCGCCGAAGCGACCAGCCAGGCGGTGCAGGACTTCTACGGGACCCATCTGCAGGACGAGTACGAGGACGTCCACGTCCTGATGCTGCACACCCATGCCCCCGGCACCTTCCACATCCGCGACCGGGCCGTCGAGGACGTGTCGGACCTGGAGGGCCTGAAGGTCCGCGCCCCGACCCGGGTGATCAACGGCGCGCTGGAGCAGCTGGGCGCGGTGCCGGTCGGCATGCCGGTGCCGCAGGTGCCCGAGGCGCTGTCGCGCGGCGTGGTCGATGCCACGGTGATCCCGTGGGAGGTGGCGCGCCCGCTGCGGGTGCATGAGCTGGTCGAGCACCACACCGAGTTCGAGGCCGACCGCGGCTTCTACACCTCGGTCTTCCTGTTCGCGATGAACAAGGACGTCTACGAGGGCCTGCCCGACGACCTGAAGGCGGTGATCGACGCCAATTCCGGCCTGGACCTGGCCAAGGAGATCGGCGCCGTCTGGGATGCCGCGGAGCGTCCCGGCCGCGACCTGGCGGTCGAGGCGGGCAACGAGATCGTCACCCTGTCCGGCGACGCGGTCGAACCCTGGCGCGAGGCCACCGCGCCGGTGATCGACGCGTGGATCGCGGAGATGGAGGAACAGCGCATCGACGGCGCCCAGCTGGTCGAGGACGCCCGCGCGCTGGTGGAGAAGTACGACCAGGAGTGAGCCGGGGCGCGGAGAACACGGAGGTCGCGTCGAAGGCGCGACCGCGCCCCGACGCGACCTTGCGTGTTCGCAACGACTTCGGGAAACCGCCCATGCCCGACGACGCCCCTCCGGAGAAACCCCGCACAGGGCCGGCGCTCGACCACGGGCCGCTCCCGGGGCTGGTCGGCTACACTCTCCGCCGGGCGCAGCTGGCGGTGTTCCAGGCGTTCCGGCAGGCGATGGCGCCCTGGGACGTGACGCCGGGGCAGTACGGCGTGCTGGTGCTGATCGGCGAGAACCAGGGGCTGAGCCAGAGCGACCTCGGCGCGGCGCTGGGCATCGACCGGTCGACCATGGTCGCGGTGATCGACCGGCTGGAGGAGCGGGGCCTGGTGGTCCGCGCCCCCTCGCCGCGCGATCGCCGGTCCTACGCCCTGGAGCTCAGCGCCGAGGGGCGGCGCACCCTGGCGGAGGCCAGCCGGGCGGTCGAAGAGCACGAGGCGGCGGTCACCGCGGGTCTCAGCGCGGCGGAGAAGGCGACGCTGCTGGAGCTCCTGAAGCGGGTGGGGTGAGGGCGCCGGTGCGAGGATCGGCGGCCTGACGTCGGACCGCCGCTGCGCTCTGATGCGACCTACGCCTGCATGCCGAGCGTTGGGACGGCTGCCGTCGGACCGCCGCTGCGCCCTGGTCCGACCTCTACGCCGCCCTGGCGCGGCCCTTCGAGCCGGCGTAGCGGCGCACCGCGTCGCCGAAGGACCGGAACAGGGCCGTCGACTGGGCATTCTCCCAGAACCGCCATTCCGGGTGCCACTGGACCGCCAAGGCCATGGTGCGGGCGCCGTCGACGCGCACCGCTTCGATCCGGCCGTCCGGCGCCGTCGCCTCGACGGCGAGGCCGTCTGCGAGCCGGTCGATGCCCTGGAAATGCACCGAGTTGACTGTGACCTCGTCCGCCCCGAACAGGTCGGCCAGCTGGCCGCCGGGGGTCAGCCGGATCGGGTGAGCGGGGCCATACTGCTCCTCGATCGGCCGGTCGTCGCCCACATGGTGGCGGGCGGCGCCCGGCGCCTCGTTGACGCGGACGTCGAGCGTGCCGCCATAGGCGACGTTCATCTCCTGGATGCCGCGGCAGATCGCCAGCAGCGGCACCCCCGCCTCCACCGCCTTGCGGATCAGCGGCAGGGTCAGGTCGTCGCGGATCGGGTCGTGCAGGGTGCCCGGCACCGGCTGCCCGCCATAGCGGTGCGGCTCCACGTTCGAGGGGCTGCCGGTGATCAGGAAGCCGTCGACCCGGTCGATCAGGTCGTCGACATCGTGCCAGTCGCCCAGCGCCGGGATCACCAGCGGCAGGCAGTCCGCCCCCTCCGACACGGCGCGGACATACTTGTCGCCGGCGACGTGATAGGGCAGCGCACCGACCTGCTTTGTGCAGGCGGGAATCCCGACCAGGGGCAGCGGGTGGCGGCGGGAGCGGCGGGCGGTCATCACGGTCTCCGGCAGCAGGGGAGAAAAGGATGGAAACACGGGCGTCGGCGCGGCCTGCGGCGATCGGCGGCGCTTCACACCGGCCAGACGCTGCGCCATCTTGCGTCCTATGGACAATGTGGTGCAACAGTTGCTCGCGTGGAAGGGGATGGCGATCGTCGCCTGGCTCGCCATTCTGTTCGGGCTGGAACGGCTGCGGCCGGCCGGCCCGCCACCGGCCGACCGCGCCGACGCGGAGGGGCGCTGGGGCTGGCGCCGGCTGGCGCGCAACGCGGGCCTGTGGCTCCTGAACTCCGGCCTGTCGCCGCTGGTCGTGGTGCCGGTGTCGCTGTGGGCGGCGGCGCATTCGCTGGGCTGGCGGCCGGACTGGTGGGCGGGGCCGCTGGGTCTGGCGCTCGACCTGCTGGTGCTCGACTTCTGGATCTACTGGTGGCACCGGGCCAACCACGAAGTGCCGTTCCTCTGGCGGTTCCACGAGGTGCACCACCTGGACCGCTTCCTCGACACGACCAGCGCCGTGCGCTTCCACTTCGGAGAGGTGCTGCTGTCCGCCGGCGTGCGGGCGGCGGTGATCGTGGCGCTGGGCATCCCCATCACCTCGGTCGTCGTGTTCGAGACGCTGGTGCTGCTCTCGGCGCTGTTCCACCACTCCAACGTCCGACTGCCGGCGAGGGTGGAGCGGGCGCTGTCGCGGGTGATCATCACGCCCTCGATCCACTGGGTGCATCACCACCGCCGCCGGGCCGACACCGATTCGAACTACGGCACCGTGTTCAGCTTCTGGGACCCGCTGTTCGGCAGCCGCAGCCGGACCCCGCGCCGGCCGGGGATGGCGATCGGGGTCGAGGGGCGCGAGGAGAAGACGCTGCTCGGCCTCCTGCTCCGGCCGCTTCGGCCGGGGTGAGCGAGGGGTGTGGCATTTCTGCACGGCCGATGGGTTTCCCGTCGAACCCATGATTTTTTTCTTGCGTCGAAAGGCCATGGCGGCCAGATAAGGCCTCCCCGAACGAGACGCCTGTTTAGGTAGTCCGGCTCGGGCCGAAGCCGCGGCTATTGCCGTCGACGGCGGTCCGCCGGACTACCTAAGCAGACACAGGGTCCGGGTCTGACGCACGAGCTTTGGAGGACTGACCATGCCGGACAGCACGGCGGTCTTCCACATCGGCGGGGCCTTGGATACCGAGTCGCGCGGCCTGACCGGCCGCGTCGGCGTTCCTGGCGCTGACCTTGTGGAAGCCCACACCACCCCCGACATCGAGTCGATGACCGATCGCACGGCGACCGGCCTGCTGCCCGCAGGCCATGGCGCGTCGGACGAGAATCTCGACCATTTCATCGTCCGCGACGGCAAGGCCTTCGCCGGCACCCACCTGATCATCGACGTGTGGGACGGCGAGCGGCTGGACGACCTGCCGCACGTCGAGGCGGCCCTGCGCCGCTGCGTGGAGGAGGCGGGGGCGACCCTGCTGCACATCCACCTGCACCACTTCACGCCCAACGGCGGCATCTCCGGCGTCGCGGTGCTGGCGGAGAGCCACATCTCGATCCACAGCTGGCCGGAGCGCAGCTACGCCGCCCTCGACGTCTTCATGTGCGGCGATTCCCAGCCGCAGAAGGCGGTGCCGGTGCTGCAGGAGGCGTTCGGCACGATGAAGGTCGAGGTCCGGGAGATCCTGCGCGGCGAGATCGCGCTGGAGGCCGCCCGGCAGGGGCAGGCCGCATGACCGACCATACCAACCCCGACCCGTGGGTGCGGGACGGCTGGTATACCGAGACGCTGTACGACGCCGCGGCCGAATCCTTCCGGATCGACCGCGTCGTCTACCGCGACAAGACCGAGCTCCAGGATCTGGTCATCTTCGACAACGCCGTGTTCGGCCGGATCCTGGCGCTCGACGGCATCATCCAGACCACCACCGGCGACGAGTTCGTCTATCACGAGATGATCGCCCACGTGCCGATCCTGGCCCACGGCCGGGCGGCGGAGGTGCTCGTGATCGGCGGCGGCGACGGGGGCGCGGCGCGGCGCGCGCTGATGCACCCTGGCGTCCGCCGGGTGACCATGGTCGAGATCGATCGGGGCGTCGTCGACCTGTCGCTGGAGTGGCTGCCGGAGATCTCCGCCGGCGCGTTCGACGACCCGCGACTCGACCTCCAGATCGCCGACGGCGCGCGCTTCGTGAAGGAGACCGACCGCCGGTTCGATGTGATCATCATCGATTCGACCGACCCGATCGGGCCGGGCGAGGTGCTGTTCACCGAGGAGTTCTACACCGACTGCCGCAATTGCCTCGCTCCCGGCGGCGTGTTCGTCAACCAGGCGGCGGTGCCGACCCTGCAGGCCGAGGAGTTCCTGGAGATCCAGACCCGCTTGCGCGGCGCCGGTTTCCAGGACGTCTACGCCTTCTCGGCGGCCGTGCCGACCTACTACGGCGGCCAGATGACCTTCGGCTGGGCGACCGACGACACCGCGCTGCGCCACGCGCCGGCGTCCGACCTGCGCAAGCGGTTCGACCAGGCCGGGCTGAGTTGCCGGTACTACACGCCGGAGCTGCACGCCGGCGCCTTCGCTCTGCCGCAATACGTCCTCGACCTGATGAAGAACGGCTGAGTTGGTGGCGCGGAGCCGCTCCCTCTTCCTGTCGCCGCCCGATTGACGCCGCCCGCTTGACGCCACGCCCGGGATCGCGCAAAGCAGGGACATGAGCACGCCGCGCAACCCCGTCGTCGTCGTCCCGGCCCGCATGGGCTCCTCCCGCCTGCCCGGCAAGCCCCTGGCCGACATCGCCGGGGAGCCGATGATCGTCCATGTGTGGCGCCGGGCGCAGGAGGCGGATCTCGGACCGGTCATCGTCGCCTGCGGCGACGAGGCGATCGCCGAGGCGGTCCGCGGCGCCGGCGGCATGGCGGTGATGACGCCGGCCGACCTGCCCTCCGGCTCCGACCGGGTGCATGCCGCGGTGGAGGCGATCGACCCCGACCGGGAATACGACGCGGTCCTCAACCTCCAGGGCGACCTGCCGACGGTCTCGCCTGACGCGCTGCGCGCCGCGCTGGCGCCGCTGTCGACCGACGGCGTCGACATCGGCACGATCGCGGTGGAAATCGCCAGCTGGGCCGACGCCGCCGACCCCAACGTCGTCAAGGCGGTGGTGGAGATGGCGGACGGTGCGCGGATCGGCCGGGCGCTCTATTTCACCCGGGCGCCGGCGCCGTCGGGCGACGGCCCGCTCTACCACCACCACGGCCTCTACGGCTGGCGGCGCGAGGCGCTGGCGGAATTCGTTGCCCTGCCCTCCTCGTCACTGGAGCGGCGCGAGCGGCTGGAGCAGCTGCGCGCGCTGGCCCACGGCCTGCGCATCGACGTCTCGGTGATCGAGGAGGCGCCCCAGGGCGTCGACACCCCGGCGGACCTGGAGCGGGTGCGCCGGCTGTTCGGCGGGTGATTGTTGGCCGGCCTCTCTCTTGTGCCGGTCATCCCGGACGGCCCTGATGGGCCGATCCGGGACCTTGACGATACGATGCGTTCCCCCGGCGGCATGCCGAACGGCGCCGGTGGCCGCGCCGGGACAGCGTCCGTGGAGGTCCTGGCTTGCGCCAGGACGACCGGCGCCCTTTGGGGCCGACCGGCCGACCCGACACCCTTCCCTCCGGCGCCCGGCATGCTACAGTCCCGCCCCTTTCCCGCCGCCAAGAGCCGTTTCCCCGTGACCGTTCCACCCGCCTCCGCCGCCGACTGCATCGCCTTCCAGGGCTGGGCCGGCGCCAATTCCGACATGGCCTGCCGCGCCGTCCATCCGGCGATGACCCCGCTGCCCTGCGCCTCGTTCGAGGAGACGATCGCCGCGGTCCACGACGGCCGGGCGCGGCTGGCGATGATCCCGATCGAGAACTCCGTCGCCGGCCGGGTCGCGGACATCCACCACCTGCTGCCCAGCTCCGGCCTGCACATCGTGGCCGAGCATTTCCAGCCCGTGCGCCACCAGCTCCTGGGCCTGAAGGGGGCGGAACTCGGCCACCTGAAGCGGGTGCACAGCCATGTCCAGGCGCTCGGCCAGTGCCGCGCCTTCATCCGCAAGATCGGGGTCGAGCCGCTGGTCGCCGCCGACACCGCCGGCGCCGCCAAGCAGGTCGCCGAATGGGGCGACCCGACCCAGGGCGCGATCGCCAGCACCCTGGCGGCGGAGATCTACGGGCTCGACATCCTCGCCCGCGACATCGAGGACGCGGCGCACAACACCACCCGCTTCGTGGTCATGGCGGCCGAGCCGGAGTGGCCGGACGTGGCCCTGGCGGAGGCGGACGGGCCCGGGGTGATCACCAGCTTCGTCTTCGAGGTGCGCAGCGTGCCCGCGGCGCTCTACAAGGCGCTGGGCGGCTTCGCGACCAATGGCGTCAACATGACCAAGCTCGAGAGCTACATGGTCGGCGGGCGGTTCGCCCAGGCGCAGTTCTACGCCGACGTGGAGGGGCACCCGGACCAGCGCGGCCTGCGCTATGCGTTCGAGGAGCTGGCGTTCTTCTCCAAGAACTTCGCGATCCTCGGGGTCTATCCGGCCAATCCGTTCCGCCGCGACCCCAGCCAGGATGCCGGCGACGACTGAGCGTCAGGCGGGGACCGGCGCGACCTCGGCAGGCGGCGGCTGGCGGACGGTCAGCAGCACCAGGGCCCCCGCCGCCAGGAAGATCAGGATCGTCGCCATGCCGGCGCGCTGGCTGTCGAACAGCGCGGTCGCCGCACCGAAGGCCAGCGGCCCGACGAAGGTGGTCGACTTGCCCGCCAGGGCGTAGAGGCCGAAGAACTCGGTCGTGAGCTCCTCCGGCGCCAGCCGCGCCATCAGCGAGCGGCTCGCCGCCTGGGCCGGCCCGACGAACAGGCCGAGGCCCAGCGCCAGGATCACGAACCACGCGGGGTCCGACAGCATCAGCAGCGGCGCGCCCAGCGCGATCAGCCCGGCGAGGGCGATCAGCACCGTCGGCTTCGGCCCGATCCGGTCGTCGACAAAGGCGAAGCCGGCGGCGCCCAGCCCGGCGGTGACGTTGAGGCCGATGGCGAAGACCAGGATCTGCTCGACCGACATGCCGAAGGTGCCGGCGGCGTAGAGCCCGCCGACCGCGAACAGCGTGGCGAGCCCGTCGCGGTAGAGCGCGCTGGCGATCAGAAAGCGCAGCACCTGGCCGTGTTGCGGCAGGCGCTTCAGCGTGTCGATCACCGTGCGCACCCCCTCGCGCACCGCCCGCCGCGCCGGCAGCCCGCTCGCCGGCCGGTCGGGGGTGAACAGGAACAACGGCAGGGCGAACAGCGCGAACCAGCCGGCGACCAGCAGCGCCGTCGCCCGCACATGCTCCTGGTTCTCGGTGGGCAGGCCGATCAGCGGCGCCGTCTCGCCGAGCCCGATCAGGCCCAGCAGCGCCGCCGCCAAACAGGCGAGCCCGCCGATATAGCCGAGCCCCCAGGCCCAGCCGGACACCCGCCCGACCATCCCCGGCGGCGCCACCGCCGGCAGCATGGCGTTGTAGAACACGCCGGCCAGCTCGAACGCGATCGACGCCAGCACCACCAGCACAAGCGCGTAGGCGATCCAGGCGCGGTCCGGCTCGGCGAACCACAGGAGCGCGGTGGCGATCACCGTCACCGCTGTCAGCACGGCGAGCCAAGGCCGGCGGTCACCGGTGCGGTCGGCGACGGCGCCTGCGATCGGTGCCAGCACCGCGACCGCCACGCCCGAGGCGCCAATCGCGAAGGCCCAGGCGGAGCTGCCCTCGGTCGCGTCGCCCCAGATGCCGCGGGCGAAATAGACCGAGAACACGAAGGTCCCGATCACCGTGTTGAAGGCGGAGTTGGCCCAGTCGTAGAGGCACCAGGAGAAGATGCCCAGCCGCGAGGCGCCGGCGCGGCGGTCGGCAGGGCCTGGAACTGGGGTCATGGGGGAGAGGGTCTCCGAGCGGCGACGGACGACGCCACGATAGCCGGTCGCGCCGCCCGGCGCGAGGGGGCGCAGGCCCTGCCGGCGGCCGGTCTCGGCGACGGCCCCGCCGCCCTATCGCCGATCAGCGGCGCCGCCAGCCGATCACGGCAATGGCGACGCCCGCCGCGAACGGCAGCCAGAAGAAATAGAGCGCCTCCTCGGTCAGCCATGTCATCGGGGGATAGCTCTGGGAGAGGTTGTGCGCCGCGGCCATCCCGTTCAGCCAGATCCAGAACAGCAGGGCGCCGGCGGAAAGGGCCGCGCCCGCGAGCATCATGAGGATTCGCATCGACCGGCCTCCTTGCGCCCCACGACGACGGAGGCGGCACCCCATGGTCGACCTTCTGGAGCCTCCCGTCCGCGCCGCCGGGATGCGATATGCCCTAGGGGCGCAGCAGCGCCACCGCTTCCCGGTGCATCTGAGGATCGCCCGCGGCGACGACCCGCCCGTCGCTGGCGGCGGTCAGGGCTTCCCCGGACCAGTCGGTCATCACGCCGCCCGCTCCGGTCACGATCGGCACCAGGGCGGCATAGTCGTACAGCTTCAGGCAGGCCTCGATCACCAGATCGCCGAAGCCCGCGGCCATCAGGCCGTAGGCGTAGCAGTCGCCGCCCCACACGGTGGCGGAGCAGCGCGCGGACACGCGGCCGAACGCCTCGGCGTCCGGCCCCTGGAACATGTCCGGTGCCGTCGCCGCCAGGACCGCGCGGGACAGGTCGTCACAGGCGCGGGTGCGGGCGGGCGCATCGTTGAACAGGGTCGGCCGGCCGGCCGCACCGATCCAGCGGTCCCCGACCACCGGCTGGTCGATCACGCCCAGGACCGGACGGCCGTCCTCCAGCAGCGCGATCAGGGTGCCGAAGGTCGGCTTGCCGGTGATGAAGGCCTTGGTGCCGTCGATCGGGTCGATCACCCAGACGTGCCGTGCATTGGCGCGCTCGGCGCCGTGCTCCTCCCCGACGATGCCGTCGTCGGGCCGCTCGGCGGCCAAGAGGGCGCGCACCGCCGCCTCGGCGTCCCGGTCGGCGACCGTGACCGGCGATGCGTCGGCCTTGGTGTCGACGGTGTCGAGCCGGCGGAACCAGCGCCGGGTCACCGCGCTCGCCGCATCGGACAGTCGCGCGGCGAGGTCGATCAGCGCGTCGTCGACGGCGGGCGTCCCTGGAACGTCGGCGGCCATGGGCAGGGTCCCTCGAACACAGGTCGGCGGGCCAAGTCGGGGGCCAAGTCGGCGGCCTCGGCGGCACCGTCCGCCGGTCGCACCCGGCTCGCCAGCGGCTGTGCGACGCCCACCGGTACTGCGGTCACGGACGCCTTGGCAGGGGGGCCCATTCTTGGAAGGCCCTCCTCCCCTTGCTCCTGCTCGGCGCGGGCAGCGACCGCCGGACGACGGTTCCCGCCGGGGGCCTAGGCAAGCGCCTTGCGGAGGCCGCGCAGCGCGACCTCCGCCGCACCTCCGGTCACTGCAGCGGGACCGGGTTCTCGCTCAGCGTCCGCATCCAGGCGACCAGCGCGGCGAGATCCTCCTCGCTGCGCACGCCGGCATAGGCCATGTTGGTGCCCGGCACGACCTCCCGCGGGGCGGCGAGGTAGTCGCCCAGCAGCTCGATCGACCACTGGCCGTGCTCGGTCCCGAAATCCTGCATCGCCTGACTGTAGCGGAAGCCCTCCGCCGCGGCGATGTCGTTGCCGACCACATCCCACAGGTTCGGGCCGACCCGGTTGCCGCCGCCCTGCTCGAAGGTGTGGCAGGCCATGCAGGCTCGCGCGACGCCCTGGCCGGCCGACGGGTCGGCGGCGGCGACCTGGGCCACGAACCCGCTCGCGCCGCCCTCCTCGGCCGCCGGCTCTTCGGTGGCGGCCTCCTCGGTCGCCGGCTCTTCCGACGCCGCGTCCTCGGCCGCCGGCTCCTCGGCCTGCGCGATCTCCAGCGGCTGGGCGTCCTCGACCGGCTCCGCCGCGGCGGGGGTCTCCTCGGTCGCGACCTCCTCCTCGGCCTGGGCGGCGCCGGTGTCGGTGGCCGGGGTCGGAACCTCCTCGGCGGCGACCGTCTCGGCATCCGCGGGCTCCGCGGCCGAGGTCTGCTCGGTGCCGGTCACCGCCGCCTCGTCGCCCGTCGAGGGAGTCGATTCGGCGTCGACCATGTCCTCTTCCGCCGCGGCCTCCATCTCGGAGACGGCCTCGCCCTCGGCCGCGGGTTCGGCCGCCGCCGTCTCGGCCGCCTCGCCCTCGGCGGCCGCATCCTCGGCCGGCGCCTCGGCGGTCTCCTCGGCGGCCGCCGGCTCGGGCAGCGGGATCGGATTGTCGGACTGCTGGTTCATCCAGGCCAGCAGGTTGGCCCGGTCCTGGTCGTTCTTCAGGCCGGCATAGCTCATCGCCGTGCCGGGCAGCCACTCGCGCGGGGCGTGGATGAAGCCGTTCAGGTTCTCCCAGGTCCACTCGCCGCCTTCCTGGGCCCGCTCCATCAGCGCGTCGGAATAGTTGAAGTCCTCGATATGAGCCATCGGGCCGCCGACCACGCCCCAGAGGTTCGGCCCGACTCGGTTCGGGCCACCCTTCTCATAGGTGTGGCAGGCCGCGCACGCCCGGAACGCCCCCTCTCCCGCGGCCGGGTCGGCATCGGCCAGCAGAGTGGCGATGTCGGGGATGCCCTCTTCCTCCGCCGCGGCGCCGTCCGCCACCTGGGTCTCTTCGCCCAGGTCGACGACGTAGGCGTTTTCCTCCAGTTCCTCCGGCGCGACCAGGAGGTCGGCCAGGAAGCCCGTGGTCATGGCGATGACGCCGGCCAGCAGCACGGCGGCGAAGATCTTGTTGAGTTCCATGCCGGATACGTACCCCGTGAGGAGAAAGCCGGGTGCGGCCCCCGACCGTCCCGGCCCGGCCGCCCCGCCCGCTGCGGCGGACGGCCCGGAGACCCGGTCCGGTCGACGGAGACCCCGCCCGACCCCCCGGGGCGAACCCGCGGGCAAACCGGGCGGCGAGGATCGACCGTCCCCGCAAGACGCCGGGGACGGCCGCACTTGTAGAGCCGAACCGCCACAAAACGCAAGCCCGAGCCCCCGGTCTTCATGGTCGCACCCTTGCGGGCCGCGGTCGATCGTTGGACAGCGACGCGCCGGGCCGCTATTGTCCGCGGCCGTCTCCGAAGCATGTCTGAGCGCCATGACGCATCCGCTGCCTCCCCAGCCGCGCCCGATGGGGGCGGTCAACTGGGTCGGGCTGAAGACCCTCTACACCAAGGAAGTCTACCGCTTCCTCAAGGTCTTCACCCAGACCGTCGCCGCCCCGGTGGTGACCACGCTGCTGTTCTACGCGATCTTCGCGCTGGCGCTGGGCGGCATCGTCCGGCGGGCCGGCGACGTGCCGTTCCTGCAGTTCCTGGCGCCCGGCCTCGTCATGATGTCGATGGTCCAGAACGCGTTCGCCAACACCTCCTCCTCGGTGATGATCGCCAAGGTCCAGGGCAACATCGTCGACGTGCTGATGCCGCCGCTGTCGCCGTTGGAGCTGGCGCTGGGCTGGGTCGGCGGCGGGGTCACCCGCGGCCTGCTGGTCGGGACGACGACGCTGATCGCGATCAGCCTGTTCGTCCCTGTCGGCATCCACAACCCGTTCTTCATCGTCTACCACGCGATCGCCGCGTCGATGCTGCTGTCGCTGATCGGCGTGATCGGCGGCATCTGGGCGGAGAAGTTCGACCATATCGCCGCGATCACCAATTTCGTGGTGACGCCGCTGGCATTCCTGTCCGGCACCTTCTACACCATCGACCGGCTGCCGGAAGGCTGGCAGTTCGTGGCGCATCTGAACCCGTTCTTCTATATGATCGACGGGTTCCGCTATGGCTTCATCGGGCACAGCGACGGCACGCTGATGATCGGCCTCGCCGTCATGGCGACGATCAACGTCGCGCTCTGGGCCCTGGTGCTCAGGATGCTCGCCACCGGATACAAGCTGAAGGCCTGAGGCGGCCGCCCGCCGCCGCCCAGCGCGGCCGTTCCCCCCACCTCCCCCGACCGGGAGCAGCCGAGATGCCGACCGGCGACCGCGCCGCGACCCCCACCCTGCGCCGGCCCGTCGCCGCCGCCCCGCGGCCGGTGCGCGACGTCCGGCCGGTGCACTGGCGCGGCGCGCTGACCCTGTTCAACCGGGAGGTCGCCCGGGTCCTCAAGGAATGGCCGGAGACGGTGCTGGCGCCGAGCTTCTCCAGCCTGGTCTACCTCGCGGTCTTCGCCCTCGCCCTGGGGCCGGAACGGGGCACGCCGGAGGCCGAGGCGGTGATCGGCTTCGTGCTGCCCGGGCTGGTGGTGCTGGCGCTGCTGACCCGCGCGGCGGAGACGCCGATGTTCACGCTGGTGTTCGACAAGCTGGAGGGCACCATCGCCGATGTGCTGATGCCGCCGCTGTCGGCGGGCGAGATCACCGCCGCCTATGCCTGCGCCTCGGCGGTCGCCGCGCTGGCGACCATGGCGCCGCTCCTGGCCGCCGCGGTGCTGCTGTTCGGCCTGCCGGTGCCGGGGCCTCTGACCCTGGCGCTGTTCTCGGTCGGCGGCGCCCTGATGATGGGAATCGCCGGGGTGGTGCTGGGGCTGTGGGCGGAGAAATGGGACCACGTCCAGGCGGCGTTCACCTTCCTCCTGCTGCCGGTGATCTTCCTGTCGGGCGTCTTCGCGCCGGTCGCGGCGCTGCCCGGCCCGGTCGAGGCGGTGGCGCGGGCGAACCCGATCTTCTACGCCATCGACGGCTTCCGCGCCGGCGCCAGCGGCGGCCATTCGGTCGACCCGGCGCTGTCCTTCGCGATCGTCGCGGCGACCACCCTGGCGCTGTGGGCGCTGGCCTGGCGGCTGGTCGCCCGCGGCTACAAGATCCGCAGCTGACGGACCGGGGGAGCGCGACCGATGAGCGACGCCCGCGTGCCTTCAACGCCCGTGCCCGGTGCACCGGTTCGCCGCCCACCCGCCCCCGGCGTGCCGCCGCCGGAGGACCGGGGGGCCGCCGGGGCCGGGGCCGGGCACGGGGTCGACCGCCCGCCCGGAACGCCGCTCGCCGGCGCGGCGCGGCCGCCGCGGGCGCTGGGCCGGATCAACTCGCGGGGCATCGCCACGCTGCTGAAGCGCGAGATGATGGTCTATGTCCGGTTCTGGCCGATGTCGATCGGCGGCCCGGTGCTGATGACCGCGCTCTACCTCGCGGTCTTCAGCCTGGCCCTGGGGCCGCAGCGGGCGACCGAGGAAGGCGCCCGCGTCCTGCCGTTCATCGCGCCGGGGCTGGTGGCGCTGGCGGTGCTGCAGCGGGCGGCGGAGACCTGCACCTTCTCGATCATGATCAAGAAGATGGAAGGCGGGCTGACCGACATCCTGGGTGCCCCGCTCACGGCGGGGGAGGTGGTCGGCGCCTATGTCGCCGCCGGCGCGATCGCCGGCCTCGGCACCGGATCGGCAGTGGCGGCGGTGGTGCTGGGCTGGACCGGCACCGGCCTCGCCCACCCGCTGCTGGCCCTCGCCTTCATGCTGGGCGTTGGCGCCATGATGGCGGCGTTCGGCGTGATCGTCGGGATCTGGGCGGAGAAGTGGGACCACGTCGCCGCGGTCTACGGCTTCATCATCCTGCCGATCGCGTTCATGAGCGGCATCTTCGCCCCGGTCGACGCCCTGCCGGCGCCGGTCGACGCCTTGGTCCGGCTGAACCCGCTCTACTACCTGATCGACGGCCTGCGCGCGTCCGTGCTGGGATTCGACCGGGCGACCACCTCTCCCTGGCTGGCGCTGGGCGTGGTGCTGGCCCTCGACGCGGCGCTGATCTGGGCGGCCCACCGGTTGCTGGCGTCGGGGTACCGGATCAAGGGGTGACGCCGCGAATCGCCCATGCGGGCGGTCCGTTGGGATGCCACGACGCGGATGTCGGGTTTCCGCTGCGCTCCAACCCGACCTACAGCGCCTCCCCCTTCAGCAGCCGCGGCAGCTTTCCCGTGCCGGCGAGGCCCATCGCCTGTTCCATGAAGAAGCGCTTGAGCGGCGGCACCCGGCCGACCGCGCCGAGGCCGAGCTGGCGCGCCGCGCGGATCGGCGGGACGGCGTTGGAGAACAGCCGATTGAGCCCGTCGGTCACCGCGATCATCGTGGCGTTGTCGATCCGGCGCTGCCGCTCGAACCCGCGCAGCACGTCGGCCGTGCCGACGTCGAGGCCGAGGCGGGCGGCGTCGACGATCCCCTCCGCCAGCGCCGCCACGTCGCGCAGGCCCAGGTTCAGCCCCTGGCCGGCGATCGGGTGGATGCCGTGCGCCGCCTCCCCGATCAGGGCGATGCGGTCGGCGGTGTAGCGCCTGGCGTGGATCACGCCGAGGGGATAGGCGAACCGCTCCCCGGTCAGCGCCACCTGCCCCAGCCAGTCGCCGACCTGCGCCTGCAGGGCGGCGTCGAAGGCAGCGCGGTCCATCTCGACCAGCTGCTTGGCCCGCGCCGGCCGCTCGGTCCAGACGATCGAGGAGCGGTGGCGGCCCTCCGGGTCGTCGGTCATCGGCAGCACGGCGAACGGCCCGGCGGGCATGAAATGCTCCAGCGCCACGCCGTGATGCGGCAGCTCGTGCTCCATGGTGCAGACGACGGCGGTCTGGCGGTAGCGCCAGCCGGTGGTGCCGATCCCGGCCTGGCGGCGCACGAAGCTGCCCTTGCCGTCGGCGCCGATCAGCAGCTCCGCCCGGATGGTGCGGCCGTCCTCCAGCGTCGCGGTCACGCCGGCGGCGTCGGTGTCGATCGCGGCGACGTCGGCCGGCGCCAGGTGGTCGACCGTCTCAAGGTCGTCCAGACGGTCGAACAGGGCGAGGCGCATCATCCGGTTGTCGACGATATGGCCGAACGGCGCGCCGCCCGACCGCTCCGCCACTTCCCGGTGGTCGAAATGCAGGTGGATCGGCAAGGCGCCGTCGCGGAACGCATCGTCGGCGATGCGGATGTCGAGGATCGGCTCGGCGTGCGGCACCATGCCGTCCCAGGCGCCGCCGCCCTCCAGCACCAGCCTTGTGCCATAGGAGATCGCCGTGGTCCGCCCGTCGTAGCCGGCGGCGGTGCGCGCCGGGTGCGGCGCCCGGTCGACCACCAGCACCGGCACGCCGGCCGTCCCCAGCACTGCCGCCATGGCGAGCCCGGCGAGGCCGCCGCCGACCACCAGCACCCGCGTGCGCAGGTCCGGCTCGGCAGCGTCGTCGCCCCCCGACACCGCCAGCGCGGCTCCGCCGCCGGCGGGGCCGGGAGCGCCGGCCGCCGCACCCGGCCGGGGGCGACGGGCCAGGCGCTCCAGCCGCCGGGCGGCGCGATCCAGCACCGCCGCCGGGTCGGCACGGCCTGCGCTCTCGGCCGCCCCCTCCGGTCGGCCCGGCAGCCGCGGCCGCGGCAGGATCGCGCCGAACGGTCCGGCCGGGTCATGGCGCAGCCGGTGCAGCCGGGCGCGCAGGCGGGAAGCGGGATCGGCGGCCGGAGCGGCCGGAGTCTGGGGCGTCGGTCGTCGGGTCATCACGCGAGAATCGGTCGGCCCGAGCCGGATGTCCAGAGCCTGCGGCGTTCCGCCGGACCGACTTGATTGCCTAATTTGTGGGCAGATTGAATATTGTGCGCAAGTATTGTGCAGCGCAACCGGTGCGAGTCGCTCCCGAATTGGGCACCCGCTCCGGAATCGACGGAATCCCCGGGACTTTCCCGTCGTCGGCGATTTCGGCACGGAACTTGAGTACCCGGCCGTCGGACGCCGCCGGACGGGCGGTGTTCGGCGTTCCGTGCCGGGTCGGTTCGGCTCGAGGGACGCGTCAGACAGCTTCAGGGGACGCGCGATGAAACTGGTTGTGGCCATCATCAAGCCCTTCAAGCTGGACGAGGTCCGCGAAGCGCTGACCTCGCTCGGCCTCCAGGGGCTTACCGTCAGCGAAGTGAAGGGCTTCGGGCGGCAGAAGGGGCAGACGGAAATCTACCGGGGCGCCGAGTACTCGGTCAGCTTCCTGCCCAAGGTGAAGATCGAGGTCGCGGTCGGCGACGACCAGACCGAAGCCGTCGTCGAGGCGATCCAGAAAGCCGCCAACACCGGCCGGATCGGCGACGGCAAGATCTTCGTCCTCGAGATCGCGCAGGCGGTGCGGATCCGCACCGGCGAGACGAATGCGGAGGCATTGTAAACACATGCAGGTCAACACCAAGAATTGGGCCCTCGCGGTCGGCGCCGCCGGCCTCGCCGGGCTCGCGTTCGCCGCGCCCGGATTGGCGCAGGAGGCGGAAGCGGCGGCCGAAGCGGTCGAGGCCGCGGCCGATTTCGCGACGAGCGGGGTTCCGACCGAGACGGCGTTCGTCTTCAACACCTTCTCCTTCCTGGTCAGCGGCGCGCTGGTGATGTGGATGGCCGCCGGCTTCGCGATGCTGGAATCGGGGCTGGTCCGGTCGAAGAACACCGCCTCGATCTGCCTGAAGAACATCGCGCTCTACTCGATCGCCGGCATCATGTACTACCTGGTCGGCTATGACCTGATGTATCCCGGCGACTTCAACGGCTATGTCGGCCTCGGTGGCTTCTTCTACAACACGTCGCCCGAGGAACTGGCCGTGATCGGCGGGGAGGCCACGGCCGAGCAGCTGGGCGCCGTGCTCGGCGGCGGCTACTCGGTGATGTCCGACTGGTTCTTCCAGATGGTGTTCGTCGCGACCGCCGCGTCGATCGTGTCGGGCACCCTGGCGGAGCGGATCAAGGTCTGGCCGTTCCTGATCTTCGTCGTGGTCCTGACCGCCGTGCTCTACCCGATCCAGGGCTCCTGGACCTGGGGCGGCGGCTGGCTCTCCGCGATGGAGTTCTCGGACTTCGCCGGCTCGACCATCGTCCACTCGGTCGGCGGCTGGGCCGCGCTGACCGGCGCGATCATCCTCGGCGCGCGCAAGGGCAAGTACAATCCGGACGGCAGCGTCAACCCGATGCCGGGCGCCAACCTGCCGCTGGCCACGCTGGGCACCTTCATCCTGTGGCTTGGCTGGTTCGGCTTCAACGGCGGCTCCCAGCTGGCGCTGGGCTCGGCGGCGGACGCGGCCTGGATGGCGATCGTCTACACCAACACCAACCTGGCCGCGGCCGGCGGCGTGGTGGCGGCGATGATCACCTCGCAGATCGCGTTCAAGAAGCTCGACCTGACCTTTGCCCTCAACGGCGCGATCGCGGGCCTGGTGTCGATCACCGCCGGCCCCGACCTGACCAACCACTTCCTGTCGATCATCATCGGCGCGATCGGCGGCGTCCTGGTCGTGATCGCCGTGCCGCTGATCGACAAGATGAAGATCGACGACGTGGTCGGCGCGATCTCGGCCCACCTGGTGGCCGGCATCTGGGGCACGCTGGCGGTCGGCATCTTCGGCGGCGGCAACCTCGTGGTCCAGGTGATCGGCATCATCGGCGTCGGCGTCTTCATGCTGGTGACCAGCGCCATCGTCTGGTACGCCCTGAAGATGACCGTCGGCCTGCGCGTCTCCGACGAGGAGGAGGAACTGGGCCTCGACAAGACCGAGCTGGGCATGGAGGCCTATCCGGAGTTCGGCACGGGCTCGATGCGGATGTAGCTCCGCGTGCGTTCGGGAGGGGCGGCGCCGCCGCCCCTCCCCCGGTTCCGGCGGCGGGCCGGCTTCCCGATCGGGAGGCCGGCCCGTCGGCGTCCGGGGACGTCCCCGCCCAGCCCGTGGGCCAGCCCGTGGGCCAGCCCGTGCGCCAGCCCGTGGCCCAGCCCGTAGGCCAGCCCGGTTGACGAGGCGGCGCGCCGTTTCGCATAGTCGCGCATCCTTTTCGAAAACGAAAATACCATCCCCCAGGGAGGGACGCGCCCGTGGCTGCCAAAACCCATGTCCTCGCCATCGACCAGGGCACCACCTCGACCCGCGCCATCGTGTTCGACGCCGAGGGCCGACCGATCGCGGTCGACCAGACGGAGTTTCCCCAGCACTACCCCGCCGACGGCTGGGTGGAGCACGATGCCGAGGACATCTGGCGCGACACGGTCGCGGTCTGCCGCGGCGCACTGGAGAAGGCGGGCCTGTCGGCCGCAGACATCGCCTCGATCGGCATCACCAACCAGCGCGAGACGGTGGTGATGTGGGACCGGGCGACCGGCGCGACGGTGCACCGCGCCATCGTCTGGCAGGACCGGCGCACCGCCCCGTTCTGCCGCCAGCTGGTCGCCGACGGCGCCGAGGAGACGATCCGCACCAAGACCGGGCTGGTGGTCGACGCCTATTTCTCCGGGTCCAAGGTCGCCTGGCTGCTCGACACGGTGGACGGCCTGCGCGCCCGCGCGGAGAAGGGGGAGATCGCGTTCGGCACGGTCGACAGCTTCCTCCTCTGGCGGCTGACCGGCGGGAAGGTGCACCTGACCGACGCCACCAACGCCTCGCGCACGCTCCTTTTCGACATCACGGCGCAGGACTGGGACGAAGAGCTCCTGCGCCTGTTCGGCGTGCCGCGCCAGATCCTGCCGGAGGTGCGCGACAGCTCGGAGGTGTACGGCGAGACGACGGCGGACCTGTTCGGCGCGCCGATCCCGATCGCCGGCATCGCCGGCGACCAGCAGGCGGCGACCGTCGGCCAGGCCTGCTTCGCGCCGGGCATGATCAAGTCGACCTACGGCACCGGCTGCTTCGCGCTGCTGAACATCGGCGAGCGGCCGATCATCTCCGAGCACCGGATGCTGACCACGGTCGCCTATCGCCTGAACGGAACGCCGACCTATGCGATCGAGGGCGCGATGTTCGTCGCCGGCGCGGCGGTCAAGTGGCTGCGCGACAAGATGGGCGTGATCACCCATGCCAGCCAGACCCACGACATGGCGACCCAGGTGCCGGACAGCCACGGCGTCTACCTGGTGCCGGCCTTCGTCGGACTGGGCGCGCCGCATTGGGACCCGGATGCGCGCGGCGCGATCTTCGGCCTGACGCTGGACAGCCAGCCGTCGCACATCGCCCGGGCGGCGCTGGAGTCGGTGGCGTTCCAGACCCGCGACATCGTCGGCGCGATGATCGCCGACGGCGGCGAGGCGCCCTCGGCGCTGCGGGTCGACGGCGGGATGGTCAACAACGACTGGCTCTGCCAGTTTCTCGCCGACATGCTGGACCTGCCGGTGGAGCGGCCCCAGGTGGTGGAGACCACGGCGCTGGGCGCGGCCTGTCTGGCGGGACTGGCGACCGGGGTCTACCCGTCGCTCGACGCGGTGTCCTCCGGCTGGCGGCGCGACCGGCTGTTCGAGCCGCGGATGGCGGCGGAGACCCGGGCGCGGATGTATGCGGGCTGGCAGCGCGCGGTGCGGCGGACGCTCAGCGGCGACTGACCGCCGGTTCCGGTTCGGGGGTTGGTGCCGTCGCCTCCTGATCGTGACGGCGCCCGGGGCGGCTCGAGGGGATTTTGGTGATCGACTGGCTGAACGCCGTGACCGGCTTCGACATGAGCATGCATGGCTGGATCGCGCTGGCGATCGGCGCGGTCGGGGTGGCGCTGCTCAATGTCGGGCTGATGTGGCTCGCCACCCGCCGCTGGGACCCCGACGCCGACGACCCGCGCGCGCCGCCGGAGGAGTAGCGGAGCAGGCATTGGTGACACAGTCCGGCGTCTGCTCCCCGTCGAAGGGCGGGACGTGCCCGCCGATGGGCCGGCGGAGGGGCCTTGGCCGTGCCCCTCGGTCTCGCCTGCGGCGAGACAGCTCCCCGCAGGCTGCGTGCGGATGCCGGTGCGCGGCTCAGGCCGTCAGTCCACCGCCTCCCCGTCATAGACGCCCCAGATCCGGTCGCGGGTCATCCAGCCGCGGAAGCCGGAGACCTCCACCCAGCACCAGTCCCGGTGCGGCGCGTCGAGCGGGGGACAGCGGCGCAGGCGGCCGACCACGCCGGGTTCGACCCGCGCCACCAGGGCCGCGCCCTCGCGCGGCTCCGCCCACAGGCTGGCCAGGTCCTCGCCCGTGACGATCAGGCCGCGCCGGCCGCTCAGCAGCGACTGGTGGACCCAGCCCTCGACCCCTTCCCAGTCGCGGATGCGCCGCCAGGTGTCGAACTCGGCCACCACCTCGACCGGCATGCCGCGGCGCACGAACACCCATTCCACCGGATAGCGCCGGCCGGGCCCGGTCCGCAGGTTGGCCTCGTCGGTCCCAAGGGTGACGAAGCGCGGCACCGGCAGGCCGCTCTGCGCCGACGCCGGCGCTGCCGCCGCCAGCCACACGGCCGCCCCCACTGCGGCCCCCACGGCGGCGAGGGCGGCGGCCGGTGCGAGGCGATGCATCCAGGATCGGCGGCGGACGGGTCGGGTCGGGCGCGGCATGCGCGGGGCAGCTCCAGCACGGGAGGCCGAGGCGGGAAACGGGATCGACGTGGGGTCCGGCAGGCGGCCCCGGCGCTGCCGCTCCGGCGCGCCCGGTCGGGGCGAGTCGCCACCGCCGGACCATTGCCGCTGAAGGTGCCGCCGCGCGACAGGCCCGGTCAAGCGGCATGGGGGTCTGCCCTCGATGCGGCCTTCCCGCAGCTTCCGCCGGATCATGCCGTCGGCAGCTCCAGCCGGGCGCGCAGGCCGCCCAGCGGCGAGGCCTCCAGTCGCACCGACCCGCCCGACAGTTCCGCCAGGTCGCGGACGATCGCGAGGCCCAGTCCGCTGCCCGGCGTTTCGGTGTCGAGGCGGGCGCCCCGGTCGAACGCGGCGGCCCGGCCGGCGGCATCGAGGCCGGGACCGTCGTCGTCGACGGTCAGGATCGCCCGGCCGCTGCCGACCGCGCCCGCCACCCGGACCTCCGCCGCCGCCCATTTGCAGGCGTTGTCCAGCAGATTGCCCAACATCTCGTCGACCTCCGGCCGGTCGGCACCAACCGCCACGTCCTCCGGCACGTCGATCGTGATCCTCGGCGCCGTCTCGCCATGAGCCTGGGCCATCACGCGGGCGAGTGTGCGGAGGCGCTCCGCCGGACGGGTGACCCGGCCTGGCACGCCTGGGCCCGCAGCCGCGGCGGCACGGGCCCGGGCGAGCCGCCAGTCGACCTGCCGGCGCATCCGCTCCGCCGCCTCCTCGATCGCAGCCGCGGTCCGCGCCTCGCCGCGCCGGCGCGCCGCCTCCGCCGCACCGCCGAGCACCGCGAGCGGCGTTTTCAGCGCGTGCGCCAGGTCGCCGGCCTCGCGCCGGGTCCGGTCAAGCACGGTCGCATTGTCGGCGATCAGCGCTTTCAGGTCGTCGACCAGCGGCCTCACCTCCTCCGGGAACGCCCCTTCCAGCCGGTCCGCCGCACCGCCGCGAACCCGCCCGAGCGCCAGGCGCAACCGGCCGAGCGGCCGGAGGCCCAATGTGACCTGGACTGCCGCCGCAGCCACGACGGCGGCACCGAGCACCGCCAGGGACAACGCGAGCGGCCGAGCGAAGCCCTCGGTCAGGGCGATCAGCCGGCTTTCGTCGGAGGCCACCGACAGCCGCAGGAAGTCCGTCCGGACGGGCAGCCACACCGCCCGCTCCACCGCCATCAGGCGCTGGTCGGCCGGTCCCTCGATCCAGTGCCGGTGCACCGTGCCGTCGGCCGGGACATCGGGGGGCAGCGGCAGCACGGCATCCCACGGCGATCGCGACCGCGCGACCACCGCGCCTCCCGCCGCGGACACCTGCCAGTAGAGGTCCGAATAGGGTCGGGCGAAGCGCGGATCGGTCAACGAGTCGACCATCAGCGACGGCGTCTCGGCCAGCGCGGCGGACGGATCCACCGGCGCCTCCGCAGTGGCGGCCACCGCCTGCAACTTGGCGGTCAGCTGGTCCAGATGGCCGATCAGGTCGGCCGCCACCTGCCGCTCCACCGCGTCGCGGAACAGGGCGGTCAGCGCCAGCCAGCCGATCGCGAAGGCCATCGTCACCCACAGTGCCGCCCCGAGGATCAGCCGCGCGCGAAGAGAGCCGCTCTCCAGCCGGCGGCGGAGCCCGGCCGCCCGGCGGCTGCCGCCGTTCCGCTGCGGCTCTGTCAATCCGGCGGGGCCTCCAGGCGATAGCCGAGCCCGCGGACGGTGGCGATCGCCTCGACCCCCAGCTTGCGCCGCAGGCGCCCGACAAAGACCTCTATCGTGTTCGAATCCCGTTCGAAATCTTGGGCATAGATGTGCTCTGTCAGCTCGGCTCGGCTGACCACCTTGCCCGCGTGGTGCATCAGATAGGCCAGCACCCGGTACTCATGACCGGTCAGCAGGATCGGCATGCCGTCGACCGTCACCTGGCCGGTGCGGGTGTCCAGCCGAATCGGCCCGCGTTCCAGGACCGGCGCGGCATGGCCGCCGGCCCGGCGGATCAGCGCGCGCAGTCAGGCGACCAGCTCCTCCAGAACGGCTTGGGCAGGTAGTCGTCGGCCCCGGCGTCGATGCCCTCGACCCGCTCGTGCCAGCTGCCGCGGGCGGTCAGCACGAGGACAGGCACGGCGTTGCCCGCGGCCCGCCAGCGACGCAGGACGGTCAGCCCGTCCACCGTCGGCAGGCCGAGATCGAGAACCACTGCGTCGTAGGACTCGGCCGCCCCCAGGTGTTCCGCATCCTCGCCGTCGGCCGCCATGTCGACGGCATAACCGGCATCGCCCAAGGTCTCCGACAGCCGGTTGGCCAGCGCGGGCTCGTCCTCCGCCACCAGGATCCGCACGCCCGTCAGCCTCCGCCGCCTCAGTCGTCGCCGCCTCAGTCGTCGCCGTCGTCGCCGTCGCGACGTTCCAGCCGGTCGCTCTCGCCCGGTACCTTCGCGACCTCGCCCGTGGCCGGCCGGCGCGGCATCTGGGGCACAACCCGGCCGGCGCGGCGATGATCGTCGCGCTTCTCTCGACCCTGGCCGGCACGGTGCTGACCGGCACCCTGATGACTCGCGGTGCGGGCGAGGCCCTGGAGGACCTGCACGAAGGGCTGGCAACGGCGGTCCTGGTCCTGGTCGGGCTGCATGTGGCGGGGGTGCTGGCCTCCAGCCTGCTGCACGGCGAGAACCTGGTGGCCGCCATGGTGACCGGCCGCAAGCGCTCCAGGCCCTGAGCTCCGCGCGCCCGCCCAGCGACCTCGTTCCCCAAAGGCCCTAGAGACCCAGCGGCAGGACCGTCACCGGACCGGAAGAGGGTCAGCTCGCCAGGAGGGAACGATGCGCTTTACACCATGGGTCACCGCGGCAATGGTCGCCGCGTCGGCCTTCGCCGCGCTGCCCGCCACCGCCCAGGACGGCAGCGGCGGCGCGCAGGCACCGACGACCGCGCAGAACGGCGGCGCCGACGCGCCCGGCCCGGGCATGATGGGCCAGGGCCAGGGAATGATGGGCCAGGGCATGATGATGGACCACGGCAAGACGATGGGGCAGCCGTCTGGTCCGGGCTACGGCATGGGCTACGGGCCCGGCTGGGGCTACGGTGTCGGGCCGGGCTGGGGCATGGGCCCCGGCATGATGGCGCCGCCGGGTGCCGGCTATGCCCCCATCGGTCCGGGAATGATGGGCCCCGGCATGCTGGGCACCGGTCCGCAGGGCGGTGCCTGGGGCGGCCCCCCCGGGATGGTCTACGGCCGGGTCGGCCCGTCGGTGACGCCCGGCATGGCCCCCGGCATGGCCGGCCCCGGCTATGGCATGGGCCCCGGCTATGGCATGGGCCCCGGTCCAGGCGGCGGCGGTCCGGGCGGCGGCGGTCCGGGCGGCGGCGGTCCGGGCGGCGTTGCGCGGATCGACACCGATCTCAGCGGCGCGATCACGGCCGACGAGGCGGCCGCCGAGGCGGAAGCGGTGTTCGGCGCGCTCGACCAGGACGGCGACGGCACCCTGTCGCCGGAGGAGTTCGGGGCCGGCGGCCCGATGGACCAGGGCCCGCAGCGACAGGGCGTCCTTCAGCTGCGCAGCGAGCACCGGCAGGCCCGGTTCGACCTGTTCGACGCGAACGACGACGGCTCGGTCAGCTGGACCGAGTTCATCGGCCACGCCGAAGGCCGCTTCGCCGAGGCGATTACCGACGGCGACGGCCACGTCACCCCGTGGGAGTGGCGCGCCAGCCGGGCCTGGTAACCGGTAGGTGGCTCGCGGGCTGAAGACCCGGCGCGCAGACCGCCGCGCGGTCTGGGCGACCTACGCCTGGCGGGGGAGGACCGCCTCGATGCCCGCGGCGACCGCCGCCAGATCGGCGTCGCCGCCATGGCGGCCCATCGCCATCAGCCCGACCGGCAGACCGCCCGCCGGCACCGGGGCCGGCAGGCTGACCGCCGGGCAGTCGAACAGATTGGCGAAGGTGGTGTTGCGCAGCAGCAGGCGGTTGGCGCGCATGAACGCCTCGTCCGAGGCCTCGAGGTCCGCCATCCGCGGCGCGGTGATCGGCACCGTCGGCACCAGCACCGCATCCAGCCCGTCGACCCGCCGGCCCCAGGCCTCGACCAGGCGTCCGCGCGCGGCGACCATGCGGACATAGTCCGCCGCGCGGGCGTCGCGGCCGAGTTCGATCCGCGACCGGACCCGGGAGTCGTAGCGGTCGCCCGCCTCCCCCAGCAGCGATTCGTGCCAGGCGAACGCCTCCGCCGCGGCGAAGGTGACGGGGCCGTGCGCCGCCAGCGCCTCGGGCAACTCCTGCGCATCGACCTCCACCAGCCGGACTCCGGCGGCGGACAGCGCCTCCAGCGCCGTCTCGAACGCCTGCTCAACCGCCGGTTCCGCGTCGTCGAACACCACCGCGCGGGCGACCCCGAGGGTCAGGCGGCCCGCCGGACGGGGCACCGCCGGCCGCGGCTCGCGCCCGGCCAGGATCTGGAGCAGCGTCCAGCAGCAGGCGACCGACGGCGCCAGCGGGCCGATCGAATCGAGGCTGGTCGACAGCGGCACCGCCCCCTCGCGCGGCACCAGCGCCTGGGTCGGCTTGAAGCCGGCGAGGCCGGTGAGCGCCGCCGGGATCCGGATCGACCCGCCGGTGTCGGAGCCGACCGTCGCCGCCGCCATGCCGTCGACGACCGAGACCGCGCCGCCGCTGGTCGACCCGCCGGGGATCCTCTCGCGGTCCGCGGGGTTGCCCGGCGTGCCCCAATGCGGGTTCATGCCGACGCCGGTGAAGGCGAATTCGCTCATGTTGGTGCGGCCGACCAGCACCGCCCCCGCCTGCTTCAGCCGGGCGACGGGTGGCGCGTCGGCGGCGGCGGCCGGCCGGCCGGCGAGCGCGGTCGACCCGGCGCGCGTCACTTCGCCCGCAACGTCGAACAGATCCTTGACCGAGACCGGCACGCCGTCCAGCGGCCCGGCCGCATGGCCCGCGGCCCGGCGGGCGTCGGCGGCGCGGGCGGCGGCACGGACCCGGTCCGGGTCGATCGAGAGGTAGACGCGGAAACCCTCCCGTGCCGGATCGGCCGCCGCCGCCAGGGCCGTCTCGGCCAACGCTTGCGCGGTGGTGGTGCCGTCGGCCAGGGCGTGGGCCAGGTCGGCGAGGCGGCGATCGGCAAGCGGGCGGTCGAGCATGGCGGCTCCGGCATCGGGCGTCGGGCGCAGGACTCCCGGCCGGGCCTCAGGCGACCCAGGGCAGGGAATCGACGGTGTAGGCGTGGCGGAGACTGCGGCCCCGAAGCGGGTCGCGCAACTCGAATTCGAACGCGGCGGCCGGCCGGATGCCACCATGGACCGGCACCGTGCCGCAGAACAGCACCGTCTCCGGCGGCAGGCCGGCGCGGCCGGTGCCGGCATCGGCGTTCCACGCGGCGATCAGCGCCTCCGGTGGCGTGAGCTCGGCCAGCGCACCCTCCTGGTAGAGGCTCCGCCGGCCATCGATCGTGGCCCAGGCCCGCAGCTCCAGCCGGTCCCAGTCCGCGGCCACCTGGTCCAGCGGCCAGACGGCGGGGGCGATCGGCTTCGAGCAGGCCTGCTTGGCGACCGGGATCGACCAGGCCTCCACCTTCCGGTCGGTATGGTCGGAGCCGACGCCGAGCCACAGCCGGCCCGCCGCGTCGGCGATCACCACGGGCTCCGCCTCGCCCGAACTCTCGCCGCCCAGCACCTGCATCCGGTCGGCGGTGCCGACCAGCCCGGCGGAGACCCGGTAGAAGCATGGCACCGACGGCGGCGGCGGCACGCCGATTTCGGCCAGTTCCGCGATATGCGCCTCGACAGCCGCCCGGTCGCGGCCGGCGAAGCCGGCGACGATCACGCGGGCGGGGGCGATCTCCAGCGCGGGGCCGTCGGGGGTGTCGAGGCGCAGCATGGGCGGCATCCTTCCTGTTCGGCGACGGGGGCTGAGGGGTCAGAGGGTCGCGGGCAGCCACAGGGCGAGGCCGGGCATGGCGATCAGCAGGCCGATCAGCACCGCCATCGCGCCGACGAAGGGCAGCGCGCCGAGCATCACCTGCTCCAGCCGGCCGTCACCGCGCACGCCCTGGACCACGTAGAGGTTGAGGCCGACCGGCGGGGTGATCAGCGCCATCTCGACCAGGACGATCATAACCACGCCGAACCAGACGGGATCGAAGCCGAGCCCGATCATCACCGGCGCGACGATCGGCAGCGTGACCACCATCAGCGACAGCGTCTCGATGAAGAAGCCGAGCACGACGTAGAGCAGGATGACGGCCGCCAGCACGCCCCAGCGGCCCATCGGCAGGCCCTCCAGCAGGGCGGTCAGCGCCTGGCCGACGCCGGCGGCGGCCAGGGCGAAATTCAGGAAATACGCCGCGGTGACCACGAGCAGGATCATCGCCGTGGTTCGCACTGTGGCGTCCAGCGCGGCGGCGACCATCGTCCGGTCGCAGCGGCCGTGCGCCGCCGCCAGGGCCAGCGCGCCGGCGACGCCCAGCGCCGCGGCCTCGGTCGGCGTCGCCCAGCCGGTGTAGATCGCCCCCACCACCAGGACGAACAGCGCCCCGACCGGCACCAGGTCGGCAAGGCCGGCGAGACGCGCGCGCCAGGCCGCCGGCCGTCTCGGGCCGCCCAGCTCCGGCCGCCAGGTGCAGATCAGCGCCGCGGTCGCCATGAACAGCACCGCCAGCAGCAGTCCGGGCAGCAGCCCCGCGAGGAACAGCCGCGGGATCGATGTCTCGGTCAGGAAGCCGTAGACGATCAGGTTGATTGACGGCGGGATCAGGATCCCCAGCGTTCCCCCGGCGGCGATCGACCCGGCGAACAGCCGAGGATCGTAGCCGAGCCGCCGGGCCTGCGGCATCGCCACGGTCGCGACCGTCGCCGCGGTCGCCACGGACGAGCCGGAGGTCGCGGAGAACAGGGTCGCCGTGCCGATATTGGCGTGCACCAGCCCCCCCGGCAGCCAGCCGAGCCACGCCTCCAGCGCGCGGTAGGTCCGCTCGGCGATGCCGCCGCGCACCAGGATCTGGCCCATCAGCACGAAGAGGGGGATCGCGATCAGCAGGAAGCTGTCGGAGGCGCCCCACAGCACCTCGCCCAGCGCCCGCTCCAGCGGGAAGCGCGACGCGAAGAGATCCAGGCCAAGCGCCAGCAGCACCAGCGCCGCGGCGACCGGTACGCCGAGGACCAGCAGCCCCAGCAGCGCCGCCCCGGTCGCCGGGATCATCGCTCCGCCTCCGCGGGACGCGGGGCCGGGTCGCCCGCCTGCGCCGGTCGCAGGGCACCGAGCGCCGCGCGCAGCGCGAGCACCGCGGCGGTCGCGGCGAACCATGCCAGCCCTGCCGCCCACAGCGCCTGCGGCAGCCACAGCGGCGTCCCGAGCGGCGTGTTGGCGGTGGCGCCGCGGGACAGGCTGTCGACCGCCAATTCGATGCCGCGCCGCGCCATCAGCGCCGCCACCAGGGCCATCGCCAGCGCGCCGAGCAGATCCGCCGCGGCGCGCAGCCGGACCGGTAGGCGGTCGACCGCCACGGTGATCCGCACATGCTCGCCGGCGACCGGATCCGCACCGCCGCGCTCGGGGTCGGTCTGGCCTTCGGCCCCAGCGGCCGGCGGCGTCCGCCGCCCGGCCAGCAGGGCCGGCGCGAATCCCCAGGCGGCGATCAGCGCCAGGGCATAGCCGGACAGCTCATGCGCCGCGCCCAGCGACCGCCCGGCGACCCCGCGCAGCAGGATCTCCGCCAGGATCAGCAGGACGGTCGCCACCAGCAGCAGCCCGGCGGCCCTGCCGAGGAGGGCGGCGCCGGCCGCGGCGACGCCCTCCAGCCGGTCGGCGATGCCGGTCCTCCGGGCGTGTCCGGTCATTCGACCGGCGCGGCGACGCCGGCGACCGCGCCGACGGTCTCGTTCCAGCGCGCCGCCCAGTCGGTGCCGACCCGTCCGGTCCAGGCGGGCAGCACGTCCTCCTCGAGCAGTCGGCGGGCCAGCGCGCCGTCCTCCTCCGTCGGCTCGACCAGGACCAGGCTGCCCGGCTCGCCCCGCTCGCAGGTGCCGATGCCGGTCAGGCATGCGATGCCCTGCTCGGTCTCGCCAACCGCCGCGGCCCAGGCCGGGTCGGTGAAGCCGGCCTGGACCGCCGCCATGAGCGCCTGCTGACGGTCCGCGCCCAGCGAGTCCCAGGTGTCGGCGTGGATCGCCGTCACCACCGGATCCCAGCCGCCGATCGGCAGGGGCAGGAGATGCGTCGATACTTCGTGCCATCCGGAATTGTAGCCGGAGAGGGAGCCGGTCACCGCGCAGTCGACCACGCCACGCTGCAGCGCGCCCGGCACCTCGTTGAACGCCAGGGTCACGCCGGTCGCGCCCAGCGCATCCACGAACTCCGCCGTGCTGCGCCCGCTGGCCCGGATCGTCAGCCCTGCCAGGTCGCCCAGGCCCTCGATCGGCGCATTGCAGAACACCACCTGCGCCGGATAGGGCGCGATCGCCAGCAGCCGGGCGTCGAACCGCTCGGCCAGGGCCTCGTCGAGCAGCGGGGCATAGGCCTCCGCCACCGCCCGCGCCCCGGCGACCGTGGTCGCGGTCAACGGCAGGTCCAGGCCTTCGAGTTCCGGCGCGTCCTCCACCGCATAGTCCGCGACCGTCGCGCCCACGTCGAACAGGCCCTGGCTCAGGAGCCGGAATACTGCACCGCCCTCGATCCCCATCTGGTCGAAGGTGGTGACCTCGGCGGCCAGGGCGCCATCGGTCAGGCGCGTCACCTCGCCGCCCCAGAACGGCTGCTCGAAATTGCGGTGCAGGTCGAGGCCGCTCCAACTGCCGACGAAGGCCAGTTCCCGGTCCTGCGCGGCGGCGGGCGCGGCGAAGCCGGCGGCAAGCGCCAGCGCGGCGGCCGCGGTCGCGGTCGACGGGGCGCGGCGGGGACCCGTGTCCAAGGGTCGGCGGGCGGCGGCGATCGGTCGGGTCATGGAGCATCCTCCCTCGGCGGATCGAACGGCGGGCGGACCGCAGCCATGGGCCGGATCGGGCAGCGGCCGGCTTGCGATCGTCTGCGCTCACTATCTTCGCGCGTGATGGAGTCGTCCAATCGGAACTTTCGATTTCAGATGATAGAGCGGGTCTATCGGTCTCCGTCTGGCGGCGCCGCGCCGTCGGCGGCCGCGGCGTCCAGGGCGAGGGCGATCAATGCGTCGACCGCCGGATCGCCGGGCCCGTGCGGCCGCGAGGCGGTGAAATAGAGATCGGGCAGGGGAACCGGGCTGGAGAGTTCGACCAGCGTGCCGCGGTCCAGCTCATCGGCGACGATGCGCGGGGGGATCGCCGAGACGCCGAAGCCGTTCAGCGTCAGCCGGACGATGGTGGCGAGCGAGCTGCAGGCATGCAGCCGCGGCCTCGGTCCCTCGCCGCCGCCGTCGAGCAGGGCCCGAATCTGGAGATAGGGCCGGCTGTGCCGGGAATAGGTCACGACCGGCACCCGCGCGATCTCCGCCGGGTCCAGCGGCCGGTCGGGCAGGTCGAGGCCGGGGCTGGCGATCCAGGCGAGCGGGTAGCGCGCGAGCGGCCGGTTGTCGATCGAGGGCTCACTGACCGGCCCCATCAGGAAGGCGGCATCGATCCGCCGCTCGACCAGCGCGGCGCGCAGCCCCACCGTGGTGTCGACGTCGAGTTCCAGCGTGACGCCGGGATGGGCGGCGTTGAACCCCTTGATCACCGCCGGCAGCCAGGTATGGGCGATGGTCTCCACCACTCCCAGCCGCAGCACGCCGGTGGCGCCCCGGCGCCCGGCGAAGGCGGCGTGGAGGTCGCCGGCGAGGCCGGTCAGCCGCTCGGCATAGTCGACCAGCCGGCGGCCGTCGGCGGTCAGCCGCATGGTCCGGCCCGACCGCTCGAACAGCACGACCCCCAGTTCCGCCTCCAGCGTCCGGATGCGCGCGGTGATCGACGGCTGGGTCAGGTTGAGCCGCTCCGCCGCCGCCCGGAACGTGCCCAGGCGGGCGATCCACAGGAAGGCCTCCAGGCGGGCAAGATCGGTCATCGGTCGGCCGAGGGGGCGAAGGGGGCGAAGGGGGCGAAGGGGGCGACAGGGACGGGTCGGCAATTCCGGGATGATAGTCCGAAACGGTTGTCGCGTCTAAGGCGCGCCCACCGGGCTGGCTTGAAGGGCAGCGAGGACCGACGGATGCTCTTTCCCGGTCGTCCTGGACCCGCCCGCGGGCCGCGATCCCGGGCCTCGACCGGTGGTGCGCCGGCCGTGCCGTTGTCGGCAGGCGGTGGTGGTGGCCGCGGTGGTGGTGGCGCGCTCGCCTTTGGGGTTCCGGCATTCGCCAGACGAAGACCCCGCAGGGAGGGTCGCGGTCCCAGCCTCTGCTATCCGGTCAACGGGTCTCCAGCACCGCGTCGCCGCTCGGCGCCAGGCCGTCGCCGATCGCCTCGAGCGCCTGGACCCGGGCGTCGTGCGCCTCCGGCAGGGGAATGCCGTGGGCGACCCGGAACTGGTCGTCCAGAGCCCCCAGGAAGACCGCCCGGCCCGGAGCCAGGGGATCGACCCGCGCGGCGGCGTCGATCGGCACGCCCAGCCCGTCGACCGCCCAGGCGCCGTCCTGCGTCGCGGTGAGGTAGCCTTCGACCGAGACCTGCCGCAGCGGTCCCGCCTCGATCAGCGGCCGGCCCGGCCGCGCCGACTCGACCGAGAGGCCGTTGCCCGTCCAGCGCCCGGCGACCTGCCAGAACCCGCCGGCCGGTGCGGCCGACAAGCCGGCGGGCACCGGCTCGGCGAGGGCGGTGCCGCCGATCCCAAGGACCCGCGATGCGTCGCCCGCGGATCCGGAACGGTCCGCCCCGGGAACCAGGACGCCGGCCGCCAGGTCGGGGCCCGCCGTCATCCGGTCGAGGCGGGAGGCGACGACGGCGCCGCCGCGCCACAGACCGCTGACCGCGACCCGGTCTCCCGGCGACAGGGCGGCCAACCCGCCGGGCGGCAGGATCGCCCCGTCGACCGGGCGGACCGGGACGCCCATGACCCGGAGATCGCCGTCGCGGGCGGCCGCCGTCACCGGCCCCACCAGCGGCCACACGACGGCAACCCGCCGCGCGGCCGGTCCCTCCGGCCCCGGCGCGGCCAGCGCCTCGACGACCTGACCCTCGGCCAGCGCGATCGGCCCCAAGGGCGACTCCGCCACCGATCCGGCCGGCGACCCGGCGGACCGGCCGTCGGTTTCGATCCGCACGCCGTTGACGAGGATGCTGCCGAAGCCGGTCACCGTCCCCAGCACGCCGGTGGTGATCCCGGTGCCGCCGATGCCGCCCCGCGGCTCGTCGCTCGCCACCTGCCCCGGCGGCGGCGGCGCGCAGGCCGCCAGGACAAAGGCGGCGAGCAGGCCGGCCAGCAGGCCGGCCGGTGTGGTGCGGCGCCCGCGGCGCGCGTCTGGCCGTCGACATGTCATGGCGGCCCGTCCTCCCCCGTCCCGCCCCCGTCGGCGGCCCCTTCCGGTCGATCGCCTCCGTGGTGGCCTGCCCCGGCGCCCGGGTCAAGCGGCGCGTCGTGAAAATAGACCCCGAACCGGAACCGCCGCGTCGCCGTCCCGCGCGCCAGGTCGCGACGCTGCAGGTCGAGGGCGCGGCGATTGAGCGCCTGCAGCGCCTCGCCGCTCAGCCGGCGGGCCTCGGCCTCCAGTTCCGCCACCGAGTCGGGCGCGAGGTGGGTGTGGAAGACCGCCTGCTCCAGCCGGCGCGGCCGGCCCGGTCCGGCCAGCAGGTTGCCGGCCGCGGTGGCCGCGTGGTCGGCGAGATTGCCGGCGAAGAGGGCCAGCCGCTCGGCGTCCTGACCCTCGGCCGGCAGATGGGCGTCGGCGACGAGGCGCAGCCACGCCCCGGGGTCGTCCGGCCCGTCGCTGCCTTCCGGCGCCACCATGCCGAGCCGGATCATCTCGTCCAGCACCGCCCGGGGCCGGACGTCCCGGCTGACCCCCGCGACCAGGGCGTCGAAGCTGGCCGCCTCCGCGGCGGGGGCGGACCCGCTTTCCGCATCCTCCTCGCTGCGGCGGGGCAGCACCGGCGGCCGGCCGTCCGGCCCCGCGGGCAGCGCCAACCAGCGCGCCATCGCCGTCTCCGCGATCGACGGCCGGGGCGGCTCCCCCTGCGGCCGGCCGCTGGCCAGGATGTCGCGCACGTCCTTGCGATGGACGCCGGTCATCAGGCTGATCCGGCTCTGGCTCGCCGGCCGGCCGGTGCGGCCGCCGGCATCGGTATCGGCCTCCGGATCGCCCTCGGAATCGACCGCCGCGGCCTCCACCAGCGCCCGCTTCAGCGCCGGGGTCAGCGCCCCCAGCCCGACACCCTGCCGGACCGCCAGTCGAGCAAGGGGGCGCAGCACGGCCGTCAGCGCCTCGAGCACGGGCGTCCCGCGCCCGGGTGAATCGGGGCCGGGCGGTCCGGGCGGAGTCGGAGGGGCGGTCGACATGGAGAGGATGATGTGTGGGAAATTTTCCCCGTCAATGCTTGACGACCGTCTCGGCCGACGTATTTCCGTCGCTGTGTGAAAATTTCCCACATCCGGTCGGCGCCGGCCCCGCTCGGGCTCCGCCCCGCCCACCGGTCAACAGGAGGACTGACACGTCATGCTTCGCCGAATCTTCGCCCTCGCCTCGGTCGCCGTCCTGGCGACGGCCTGCGCCCAGACCGCCTCGACGCAGACCGAGATGGCCGACGCCATGGAGATGGACATCGTCGATACCGCGGTCGCGGCCGACGGCTTCGACACGCTGGTCGCGGCGGTCCAGGCCGCGGGCCTGGTCGAGACGCTGAAGGGCGACGGCCCGTTCACCGTCTTCGCGCCGACCGACGCGGCGTTCGCCGCCCTGCCGCCGGGCACGGTCGAATCGCTGCTGCAGCCGGAGAACCTGGATCAGCTGCGCACCATCCTGACCTATCACGTCATTCCGGGCGCGGTGACCTCGGGCGACATCGCGGGGCAGGTGCTGTCGGTCGAGACGGTGCAGGGCTCGGAGCTGCTGATCGACGCCACCGACGGCGTCATGGTCAACGAGGCGAGCGTGGTCGCGGCCGACGTCATGGCGTCGAACGGCGTGATCCACGCGATCGACGCGGTGCTGCTGCCGTAGGCGGCTGGGGGCGGATGTCGGGTTCCCGCTGCGCTCCCACCCGACCTGCGCCCGCTTCGCAGGTCGGGTCGGCCGACGGGAAACCCGACAGACCGCCCTCAGACCTCCAGCATCAGGCGCTCGGGATCTTCCAGGTTCTCCTTGACCCGGACCAGGAAGGTCACCGCCTCGCGGCCGTCGATGATGCGGTGGTCGTAGCTGAGCGCGAGATACATCATCGGCCGGATCTCGACCTTGCCGTTTACCGCCACCGGCCGTTCCTGGATCTTGTGCATGCCCAGGATGCCCGACTGCGGCGGGTTCAGGATCGGCATCGACATCAGCGAGCCATAGACCCCGCCGTTCGTGATCGTGAAGGTGCCGCCGGTGATCTCCTCGATCTTCAGCTTGCCGTCGCGGGCGCGGCGGCCCAGGTCGCCGACCGTCTTCTCGATCTCGGCGAAGCTCAGCTGGTCACAGTCCCGCACCACCGGGACCACCAGGCCCTGCGGCGTGCCGACCGCGACGCCGATGTCGTAGTAGTTCTTGTAGACGATCTCGTCGCCGTCGATCTCGGCATTCACCGCCGGCAGTTCCTTGAGCGCCTGCACGCAGGCCTTGGCGAAGAAGCTCATGAAGCCGAGCCGGACGCCGTGCTTCTTCTCGAAGCTGTCGCGGTACTTCGTCCGCATGGCGATCAGCTCGCCCAGATCGACCTCGTTGAAGGTCGTCAGCATCGCCGCGGTGTTCTGCGCCTGCTTGAGGCGCGACGCGATCGTGCGGCGCAGCTTCGACATCCGCACCCGCTCCTCGCGGTCCTTCTGCGGCCGCGGCGCGCCGGACGGGCGCTCGTAGGCGGGCACCTCGATCATGTTGCCTTCGGCGCGCGCCTCCGGCGCCGGGGTGCCGCCGCCCGATGTCGACGGCGCCGGCCGGCGCGGCCCCTCGTTCAGGAAGGCCTGCACGTCCTCCTTGGTGATCCGGCCGCCCTTGCCGGTACCCTCGATGCGCGCCGGGTCGAGCCCGTGCTCCTCGATCAGCTTGCGCGCGGCCGGCAGGGCGATCGCCTCCGCACCGCCCGCTTCCGCCTCTACCTCTTTCTCTTCAGCCGGCTCGGGCGCCGGGGCGGGCGCGGCGGCCTGCTCGGCCTCCGCCGACTTCTTCTTGTCCGCCGCCTTCTTGGGCGCCGGAGCCGGAGCGGCATCGCCCTCGCCGATCAGGCCCAGCACGGTGCCGACCTCCACCGATTCGCCCTCCTCGACCCTTATCTCCTGGAGGGTGCCGGCGCCGGCGGCGTTGACCTCGAGCGTCACCTTGTCGGTCTCGAGCTCGACCACGGGCTCGTCCCGCTCGACCGCGTCGCCCGGCTTCTTCAGCCAGGATGCCACGGTCGCCTCCGACACCGATTCACCGAGGGTGGGGACGACGATCTCAATGCTCATCTGCGGTCTCGCTCTGCTTCCGGGCCGGCGGGCCGGTGCCGGGAGATGGGGAACGTGAGGCGGGGGATCAATCCACGGTCAGGGCGGCGTCGACCAGCTTCGCCTGCTCGGCGTTGTGGCGGCGCAGCAGGCCGGTCGCCGGGGCCGCCGCGTCGGGCCGGCCGGCATAGTGCGGCCGCTTGGCCTTGTGCCCCAGTTCGCCCAGCAGCGCCTCGATCTTGCGGTCGACGAAGAACCAGGCGCCCATGTTGTGCGGCTCCTCCTGGCACCAGACCACGTCCGCGTCGGGGTACTTCGCCAGCTCCTCGCCCAGCGCCTTGGCCGGGAAGGGGTAGAGCTGCTCCAGCCGGATCATGGTGACGTCGTCGATGCCGCGCTCGTCCCGCTCCTTCTTGAGGTCGTAGTAGACCTTGCCGGAGCAGAGCACGACCCGCCGGATCTTCTCCGGCGCCGCCAGCTCCACATCCTCGTAGAGCACGCGATGGAAGCTGGAGCCCTCGGCGAACATGTCGAGGTCGCTGACGCATTCCTTGTGGCGCAGCAAGGACTTCGGCGTCATGACCACGAGCGGCTTGCGGAACAGACGGTGGATCTGGCGGCGCAGTACGTGGAAGTAGTTGGCCGGCGTGGTCGGATAGACCACCTGCCAGTTGTCCTCCCCCGACATCTGCAGGAACCGCTCCAGCCGGGCCGAGGAGTGTTCCGGACCCTGGCCCTCGTAGCCGTGCGGCAGCAGCATGACCAGGCCCGACATGCGCAGCCACTTGGCCTCGCCGGCGGAGATGAACTGGTCGATCATCACCTGCGCGCCGTTGGCGAAGTCGCCGAACTGCGCCTCCCACACGGTCAGCGCCTTCGGCTCCGCCAGCGAGTAGCCGTATTCGTAGCCCAGCACCGCGAATTCCGACAGCGGGCTGTCGTGCACCTCGAAGAGCGCCTGCCCCTCGGCGAGGTTGTTGAGCGGGATGTACCGCTCCTCCGTCGACTGGTCGATCAGGACCGAATGGCGCTGGGAGAAGGTGCCGCGGCCGGAATCCTGGCCCGACAGCCGCACCGGGTAGCCCTCGGCCACCAGCGTGCCGAAGGCCAGCGCCTCCGCCGTCGCCCAGTCGATCGCCTTGCCCGACTCAATCATCTTCGCCTTGGCCTTGAGCTGGCGGGCGATCTTGGAGTTGAGATCGAACCCCTCCGGCACCCTGGCCAGCCCCTCGCCGACCTGGCGCAGGAGTTCCGCCGCGGCGGCGGTGGTGCCCCGGCGGTCGTCCGCGGTGGCGGTGGTCATTCCGGACCAGGCGCCGGCCAGCCAGTCCGCCTGGTTCGGCTTGTAGGACGAGGCGGCCTCGAACTCCTTCTCCAGCTGGTCGTGGAAGGCCTGGACCAGCTGCTCGGGCTCCTGCGGCTTCAGCACGCCCTCGTCGACCAGCCGCTGCGCGTAGATCTCGCGGGTCGAGGCATGCCCCCCGATCGCCTTGTACATCAGCGGCTGGGTGAACCCCGGCTCGTCGCCTTCGTTGTGGCCGTAGCGGCGGTAGCAGAACATGTCCACCACCACGTCCTTGTGGAAACGCTGGCGGAACTCGATCGCCACCCGGCAGACATGGACCACCGCCTCCGGGTCGTCGCCGTTGACGTGGAAGATCGGCGCCTGGACCGACAGGGCGATGTCGGTTGGATAGGGACCCGAGCGGGAATAGCTCGGCGCCGTGGTGAAGCCGATCTGGTTGTTGATCACGAAGTGGATCGTGCCGCCGACCCGGTAGCCCTTGAGTTCCGAGATCATCAGGGTCTCGGCCACCACGCCCTGGCCGGCGAAGGCCGCGTCGCCGTGCAGCAGCACCGGCAGCACCTCGACGCGCTCCAGGTCGCCGCGCTGGGCCTGCTTGGCGCGGACCTTGCCCGCGACAACCGGATTGACCGCCTCGAGGTGCGAGGGGTTGGCGGTCAGCGACAGGTGGATGACATTGCCGTCGAAGTCCCGGTCGGACGAGGTGCCCAGGTGGTACTTGACGTCGCCCGAGCCCTGGACGTCCTCCGGATGCGCGGGGCTGCCCTGGAATTCGGCGAAGATCGCCGCGAACGGCTTGCCCATGACGTTGGCGAGCACGTTCAGCCGGCCGCGATGGGCCATGCCCAGCACGATTTCCTTCAGGCCGATCTGGCCGCCGCGCTTCATGATCTGCTCGAGCCCGGGGACCATGGCCTCCGCGCCGTCCAGCCCGAACCGCTTGGTCCCGGTGTACTTCAGGTGCAGGAAGCGCTCGAAGCTCTCCGCCGCGGTCAGCCGCTCCAGGATGGCGCGCTTGCCGCGCTCGGTGAATTCGGTGCGGTTGTGGATCTGCTCGATTCGCTCCTGCAGCCAGGCCTTCTGCTCCGGGTCCTGAATATGCTGGAACTCGACGCCGATGTTGCCGCAATAGGTCTCGCGCAGGCGGGTGACGATCTCCCGCAGCGTGGCCGATTCCAGGCCCAGGCTGTTGACGTAGATCGACCGGTCCAGGTCGCCGTCGGAGAAGCCGTAGGTGCGGTAGTCGAGTTCCGGATGCGGCTGGCGCTCGCTCAGCCCGAGAGGGTCGAGGTCGGCCTCCAGGTGGCCGCGGACGCGATAGGCGCGGATCAGCCGCTGGGCGGCGATCGAGTCCATCGTGGCGCGCTTGAGATCCTCCAGCGCCGCGCCGGCCGGCGCCTTCTGCGCCGCCGCGCCGCCCTTGGCCGCCTTCAGCGTGTCGGCCGGCAGCGGGGCCGGACCCTCCAGCGCCAGCGCCTCGGCATAGCCGTCGGCGTTCGCCGCCAGCGTGCCGTTCTTCAGTCCCCAGCTGGGGCCCGCCAGCTCTTCGAGGATGACCCGGTCGTCGCCGTTCATCTGGCCGAAGAAGCGGCGCCAGGATTCGTCGACGGAACTTGGATCGTTCTTGAACTTCGCGAACAGGTCGCCAATGAAGTGGGCGTTCTGGGCAAAGAGGAAGGAGGTCTGCTCAGCCTGACTTGCCATCGTCGCGTTCGGCGGGCCGGTGCGCGGCCCGGTTCCCTCATGATGATCGGCCCGGCGGGGCGCGCGGGCCGGAGACTTGGCGGTACCGTTCGCCGCCCCTCCCCGACGGAGCCGCGAATGCCGGGAGCCTACGCTGATTGCCAGCGCGATTGAAGCCTCCCGGCGGGAGGTCGGCAAGATTGTCCTACCGGTGATTACCCACCGGTGAACGCGGTCGCGGTCGGTGCCATTCCGATCCGGCCCGGCCCGGCCCCGGGGCCGCCGCAGCCCCGGCCGGTCACGCCCGCGGCCGCCCCGCCCGGGAGCGTCAGCGGCCCAGCGCCTTCAGCATGGTCGAGCCGATGCCCGCCGGGCTGTCGACGACATGGATGCCGGCCGACTTCATCGCCTCGATCTTGTCGCCGGCGCCGCCCTTGCCGCCGGCGATGATCGCCCCGGCATGGCCCATCCGCCGGCCGGGCGGCGCGGTGACGCCGGCGATGAACCCGACCACCGGCTTCTTGACCTTGCTGTCCTTGAGGAACTGGGCGGCCTCCTCCTCGGCCGATCCGCCGATCTCGCCGATCATCACGATCGCCCGGGTCTCGTCGTCGCCCAGGAACAGGTCCAGGCAGTCGATGAAGTTCGTGCCGTTGACCGGGTCGCCGCCGATGCCGATGCAGGTCGACTGGCCGAGGCCCGCCGCCGTGGTCTGGGCCACCGCCTCGTAGGTCAGGGTGCCCGAGCGGCTGACGATGCCGACCGATCCGCGACTGTGGATGTGGCCCGGCATGATGCCGATCTTGCAGGCGTCCGGCGTGATCACCCCGGGGCAGTTGGGCCCGACCAGGCGGGTGCCGGAGCCCTCCAGCGCCCGCTTCACCGTCACCATATCCAGCACCGGGATGCCCTCGGTGATGCACACGACGAGGCCGATCCCGGCGTCGATCGCCTCCAGGATCGCGTCGGCCGCGAAAGGCGGCGGGACATAGATCACCGAGGCGTCGGCGCCGGTCTTCTCCTTCGCCTCGGCGACGGTGTCGAACACCGGCAGGTCGAGATGCGTGGTGCCGCCCTTGCCCGGCGTCACGCCGCCGACCATGCGGGTGCCGTAGGCGATCGCCTGCTCGGAATGGAAGGTGCCCTGCGCGCCGGTGAAGCCCTGGCAGATGACCTTCGTGCTCTTGTCGACCAGAACGGCCATTACGCCGCCTCCTTCACCGCCTTGACGACCTTCTCCGCCGCGTCCGCCAGATTGTCGGCGGACAGGATCGGCAGACCGGATTCGGCCAGGATCTTCTTGCCCAGCTCGACGTTCGTGCCTTCCAGCCGGACCACCAGCGGCACGTGCAGGCTGACCTCGCGGGCCGCGGCGACCACGCCCTCGGCGATCACGTCGCAGCGCATGATGCCGCCGAAGATGTTGACCAGGATGCCCTCGACATTGGCGTCCGACAGGATGATCTTGAAGGCTGCGGTGACCCGCTCCCGGGTCGCGCCGCCGCCGACGTCGAGGAAGTTCGCCGGCTCCCCGCCGTAGAGCTTGATGATGTCCATGGTCGCCATGGCGAGGCCGGCACCGTTGACCATGCAGCCGATCTGGCCGTCGAGCTTGATGTAGTTGAGGCCGTGGCGCGCCGCCTCGAGCTCCGAGGCGTCCTCCTCCGATTCGTCGCGCAGCTCCTCGATGTCCTTGTGGCGGAACAGCGCGTTGTCGTCGAAGTTCATCTTGGCGTCGAGCGCCAGCACGCCGCCGTCGCCGGTGACCACCAGCGGGTTGACCTCGACCAGCGAGGCGTCGAGCGCGGCGAACGCCCGGTAGAGGCCGAGCATCAGCTTGACCGCCGCGCCCACCTGCTTGCCCTCCAGCCCGAGCGCGAAGGCGATCTTGCGGGCGTGGAAGGCGTGCATGCCGGTCGCCGGGTCGATCGCCAGCGTGATGATCTTCTCCGGCGTGTTCTCGGCGACCTCCTCGATGTCCATGCCGCCCTCGGTCGAGGCGATCACCGTGACCCGGGAGGTGCCGCGGTCGACCAGCATGGAGAGGTAGAGCTCGCGGGCGATGTCGCAGCCTTCCTCGACGTAGATCCGCTTGACCTCCTTGCCGGCCGGGCCGGTCTGCTTGGTGACCAGCGTGGCGCCGAGCATGGCGTCGGCGTTCGCGGCCACCTCCTCGACCGACTTGACGACGCGGACGCCGCCCTTGCCCGCCTCGTCCACCGTGCCGTCGGGGCCCTTGAACCGGCCGGCGCCGCGGCCGCCCGCGTGGATCTGCGACTTCACCACCCAGACCGGGCCGCCCAGCTGCTTGGCGACCTCTTCGGCCTCCTTCGGCGTATAGGCCACGCCGCCCCGCGGCACGGCGACGCCGTACTCCTTCAACAGGCTCTTGGCCTGGTATTCATGGATGTTCATCCGAAGCCCCGTTTCGGCTGACGTTGGTCGGCGGATGCCTGTTCGGCGGAAAACCTCGTCGGCGGTTTCCGGGCGGGATTTCGCGCGGGCGACCGGCATTCGCGATCGGAAGCGCGGGGAAGGATCGGACGCGGCCGCGGGCTGACCGCAAGGCGACTTCCGCGGCCCAACCGACGCCGGACCGCGCCCCGGCGTGCCGTTTCCCCTTGTCGGAAAAGGTGCCCGGCCCGTCGGGCGGGCGCAATTTAGCACTTGCGGCGACGGGGGCAAGAACTCCCGTCCCGTCGCGGTCCGCATTCTTCGCACCCGCGGCATGACCGGCAGGATGGCCGCCCCAGGGGACGCGCGATCAAGGCCGGATGGTCTGCCGCCATGCATTGGCCGCTTCCCCTAAGCGGACGCCTGGGTCACCATCGACCGACCGCGACGGGCGGTCTCGAGACGGGACGAGAGATGGCGGAACGCATGACGGGGGCGATCGAGGGGAACCGGGGGACCTCGACCGGCGACGGATCGCCGGCGCGGCGCGGAGGGCGGGCCGGCCGCGCCCGCGCAGCCCGGGGCGCGGCCCGCATCGGCGCTCTGCTGCCGATGCTCCTCGCCGCCCTCGCGGTCCTGGCGCCGACGGACCGGCCGGCCATGGCCCAGCTCGCCAACACCTGCGAGTGGGCGCTGGACGGCGAGTGCGACGAGCCGGGGATCGGCACCGGCCTCTGCTCGACCGGTACCGATTCGTGGGACTGCCGCCGGTCCGGCGGCTGGTCGGCCGACGGCTGCTTCTGGGCACGCGACGGGGAATGCGACGAACCCGGCATCGGCACCGGCCTGTGCCCGCCCAGCAGCGACGTGACCGACTGCGCCGGGGCCAGGGCGGTCGATCCGCCGGCGGCGCCCGACGCCGGGGAGAACAGCTGCGCCTGGTCCTATGACGGGGAATGCGACGAGCCGGGGATCGGCACCGGGCTGTGCCGCGCCGGCACCGATACCGCCGACTGCCGCGAGGGGTTCGCCGGTCTCCTGAACCCGGCATCGCCGCGCGCCTTCTTCGGCGCCGACGACCGGCAGTATGTCGATTCCGCCGTGCCGCCGTGGAGCGCGATCGGCCGGGTGCAGATGCGCTCCGGCGGGTATTGCACGGGGACCGTGGTCGGGCCGCGGCTGGTGCTGACCGCGGCGCACTGTCTCTACGCCGGCGACGGCTCCAACCGGCGCGATCCGGCGATCGAGTTCGTCGCCGGCGCCGACGGCGAGCGCGAGGTGGCGCGGGCGCGGGTGGTGCGGGAACTGGTCGCCCCCGGCTTCGACAACGTCCGGCACAGCGAGACCAGCGAGATCGACGGGCTGGACTGGGCGTTCCTGGAGCTCGACGCCGACGTCACCGGCCTGACCGGGATGCTGGAGATCCGCCGGGTGACGGTGCGCGAGCTGGAGGCGGCGATCGGCGGCGGCTGGCCCGGGCTGACCCAGGCCGGCTACAGCGAAGACAGCGAGCGCCGCCTGACCGCCCATATCGGCTGCCGGATCACCGAGGCGTTCAGCGACGACACCGTGTTCCACCAGTGCGACACGCTGCGCGGCGATTCGGGCTCGCCGCTGTTCCTGGAGGCGGACGGAATCTGGGAGGTGGTCGCCATGGAGTCAGCCGTCTACCTGAACGAGACCGGCAGCTACGACTACAACATGGCGGTCGATGCCCGCGCCTTCCACGACACCTGGCGGCGCCTGATGGCGGGCCAGCGGAAGTAGCGGGTCGCATCCGCCTCCGGCGTCGGATTGCGGCGCCGCCGGGATCGGCCGGGCGGTCCCGGGCCGGCGGCGATCGGTAAGTCGCCGTCGAGGAGTCGGCCCTTGCACACCCGTCAGGCGATCCCGATCTTGTGCATGGAGGGTGACCTCTCCCGATATGGGGCGACGCAGCCGGGACGGCCGGGGCATGGCGAGCATCATGCCCTGGGTTCTCTTGATTCTTGCCGGTCTTCCGGAGATCGTCTGGCGGAGATCGTCTGGGCGCCGGCGATGAAGCAGTCGCACGGTTTCAGCCGCGCACTTCCCATGCTGGTCATGGTGACGGCAATGGCGGGCTCGTTCGGCTGCTGGCGCTGGCGTTGCGGTACCTGCCGTTCGGGACCGCCTATATGATATGGACCGGAATCGGGGTGGTCGGCGCCTTCGTCGGCGTTCTGGTCCTCGGCGCGAGGCCTTCAAGCCGCAGCGGGTGGTCGCCGCCGGCCTGATCGTCGCCAGCATGGTAATGAAGAAGGCGACCCCTGACGCACCCGGATGATGGGCTTGGAAAGGCCACTCTCCGCATCGCCCCAACGTGAATCTTCTATGAAAATGTTGAGCCATGGCACTCGACAGGTTTCGATGATCCACTTAATTTGAAGGAGTTTATCACTCTAAGCACGAGGCGGTCCCAAGAAACCAAGCCCCCACGAAATCGCGGACGAACGCCAGCGGGTTCAGAGAAAGGCTTACCATCAATACGTTGAGCGCTTGCGATTGATTCATGTTCGTGGATTTGAAAATCAGGTCGTGGAATTCAGATATCCCGTCACTGCGCTGATCGGTACCAATGGGGGTGGCAAATCAACCATCTTAGGGGCTGCTGCTATATCATCTAAAAATATCCTTCCAGGCAAGTTCTTTCCGAAGGCATCTGTCGGCGACGACACGATGGCTGACTGGCGCATTGAGTTTGACCTTGTTGATAAGTCTATAGCTGCGGAGGGCACCATTCAAAGAACGGCTCGTTTTTCGCAGCGACGCTGGAGGCGAGACGAATTTCCTCCACGGAACGTGGAATATATTGAGATACAGAGAACTGTTCCCGCCGGGGAATTGGGAAAGTTCAAAAGATTTCTTGGTAATAATCCAGAAAACATCGAATTTTCTCCGATTTCAGAAGAAACCGCGCGGTATGCAACTGCGATATTGGGCCGCGATGTAAGCAGCTATCGTCTGGCAACACTCCCCGGTGCACCTACGAATTCCATGTATATATGCGTCAAGAATGAAGGCGGTTACTCCCAGTTTCACTTCGGTGCTGGCGAGGCTTCAATCATAACTACAGTCGACAGAATCGAAAGTGCTCCAAACAATTCTCTTATACTTATTGAGGAAATAGAGAATGGCCTTCACCCTGTAGCGACGAAGTTACTTACAGAGTACCTGATGAATGTTTCTCGACGCAAACGCCATCAAGTTCTTTTTACCACTCACTCACAGGTTGCGGTCGATGTTCTTCCACCGGAAGCGGTTTGGGCATGTATTAACTCCAGGACATTCAACGGCCACCTCACTGTAGAAAGTCTTCGTGCTGTCGTTGGGCAGATACCTGACAAACTTGCGATATTCGTCGAAGATGATTTCGTGATCGACTGGCTGAAGGATGCTATTGGTAGATTCTCGCCTGACATCGTGGAAACCACCAATATCTATCGCGGTGGTGGATATCCTAATGTCCTCAACGTTGCTCGTTACCACAACGAGAACCCGTCGATAGAACTGCCCGCTCTCTGCCTGATTGATGGCGATGTTAATGATGGCGTCACCAACATTGAGCTACCGGACTATGCGCGCTTTATCCCTGGCGGCACCCCAGAGAGCGTCGTCTATTCGTATATCCATGAAAACTCGGAGCGGCTTTCTGCGATAATTAGGCAGCGAGCGCTACTGACAGCCTTCTCGCAAGATCGGATTGTGGAGGAAATAACAAGCGTCCATAACGCCGCCCTAGATCCACATGTACTTTTTGAAAGACTGGCGGAGCGTTTCAACTTTCACTCAGAGTTGACTCTCAGAAAAGCGTTCATAAATATATTCAACGAAGAGAACGAGAAGTTTTGGGAGGAGACTATCTCTTTTCTTCGCCGAATGCATCCAGATGCTAATGCAACCTAAACCTCTTAAGTCGCCTCTAATCGGCAACTATCCGCTCTCAGCAATCGCAGTTTCCACGTGAATGTGGCTATTATTGTTAAACAATTCCAACGAGTCTCGGTGTTCACCTATCGTTTTGAAAAAAAATGGTGGAGCCGAGGGGAATCGAACCCCTGACCTCTAGAGTGCGATTCTAGCGCTCTCCCAACTGAGCTACGGCCCCACCTGGGCGACCGGCGGCCGAAGCCTGCGTGGCAGGCGGGCGGGGCCGGTCCTGGGTCTGCGGCGGCAGGCCCTGCGAGGGGCCGGTGCCGCGGCGCGCCCCTATTTGGACGTCCGCCCCCCGGCTGTCAAGCGGCGATGGCAAAGTTGTCCCGCATCGCGGCGGGAGCGGCGCGGCGGTCGCGGCGCGGGCATCGGCGACTGCGGCCAAAAGGCCCGGTGCGCAAGGGGTTGTCGCGGCCGCGGGCTCGGGATACCGTCGCGTCCGCGTCGCGGCCGCCCGGCCTTCCCCGGACAGCCTGAGGGCGGCGCGCCTCCCATGATCGCCGGACGGACCACCCATGACGCCGCTCATCCAATCCATTTTCGCCATCATCGACATCATTCTGCGTCTCTATACCTGGGTGATCATCGGCTCGGCGATCCTGAGCTGGCTGGTCGCCTTCGACGTGATCAACCGAAGCAATCAATTCGTCTACACGATCGGCAACGTGCTCTACCGGCTCACCGAGCCGGCGCTGCGGCCGATCCGGCGGTTCATGCCGAACCTGGGCGGCATCGACCTGTCGCCGATCGTGCTGCTGCTGCTGATCTTCTTCCTGCGCAACCTGATCTACCGCTACGGCCTGGTCTACTGACCGCCGGCCACCGAGCGCCAGGGGACCGGCCGTGGCCTCCGGCCCGGTGGAGCGCACCGCGGACGGGGTACGGGTGCAGATCCGCCTGACGCCTAAGGCTGCCCGCAGCGGCGTCCAGGGCCGCGCGGCGGAGGCCGACGGCCGCGTCGTCGTGAAGGTGCGCGTCACCGCCCCGCCCGAAGGCGGCAAGGCGAACGCCGCGCTGGTCCGGCTGCTGGCGCGCGACTGGGGCATCGCGAAATCCGCCGTCGCGATCGCCGCCGGCGCCACCGACCGGCGCAAGACCCTGGCCGTCTCCGGCGACCCCGACGCCCTGGGCCCGGCGCTGGAGGCCTGGGCGGCGGCCCTGCCGGAGGCGTAGGGGCGAACCGGCGCACGGCGGAAACGCGACCGGCGCCCTCGCGGCCCGCACGAAGGGCGGGCTTCGCCGGGCGGTTCCCTTCCGGTCCACCCCGACCTATGCCGCGGCCTCCAGCCGGCGCCAGGCTGCCGCGGTGCGCGCCGCGGGCGGCAGGGCAAGCCAGGCGCCGATCTCCTGCGCCGTGGTCCGCGCGCTGCGGGTGATGCCGAACAGGGTGGCCGAGGCGAAGCCGGTCCAGCTGCCGTAGCCCGCCAGCCACAGGCCCGGCACCTCCACCGCGCGGGTGCCGTCGGTGGCGACCCGGCCCTCCGCATCGACGATGCCGAGCGGCGCGAGCAGGCCGGTCGCGGGGCGGAAGCCGGTGCACCAGATCACCGCGTCGACCGGCGTCGCCGTGCCGTCCGCCCATTCGACCCCGGCGCCGTCCGGCGTGAACCGGCGGAACGGCCGGACGCTGGCCAGACGACCGGCGGCCCGCGCCGCGCGCACCGACGGCACCGCGACGATGTCGCCCAGCGAATAGCCGGTATCCGCCGCGCCTTCGTGGAACCGGCGGTTGGCCTCGGTGAACAGCACGCGGCCATCCACCTCGTCAGGAAGGAAGGTCGGCGGTGCCAGGGTGACCCAGATCGCCTCGGCCGCCACGGGCGCGACCTCCGCCAGGATCTGCGCGCCGGAATTGCCGCCGCCGACCACCAGCACCTGCTTGCCGGCGAAGGGCTGCGGGTCGCGGTACCGTGCCGAGTGCACCTGGAGGCCTCGGAATCCGCGTCGGCCGGGGATGTCCGGAACGTACGGGGCGGACCAGGTGCCGGTCGCCGCCACCACCGCGGGCGCCCGGCGTTCGCCCCGGTCGGTCTCCAGGACCAGGCCGCCGTCGCGGCCCCGCCGCAGCCCCGAGACCCGCATCGGCCGCTCCACCGGCAGGCCGTAGCGCGCCTCGTACCGGGCCAGGTAGTCGATCACGTGGTCCCGTCCCGGATAGCCGCCCTCGCCGGCCGGCGGCAACTTCCAGCCCGGCAGCGAACTGGCCTCCGCCGGCGAGAACAGGCGCAGCGACTCCCAGCCATGCCGCCAGGCGCCGCCGGGCGCCGGCTCGGCGTCGAGGATCGCGAAGGGCCGGTTCAGCCGGCGCAGGAAATAGCCGACGGCGAGCCCGCTCTGCCCGCCGCCGACGACCAGGATCTCGGGGCTCGCGCCCGTCTCGTCCGCCATGCCGCCTCGCTTCGATCTTCATCGAACGATCGGCAGGCTAGCCGACGGGCGGAGGAGGGTCTACCGCAGCGGGTCCCACGAGCGCAGCCCCTCGACCACGGAAGCCTCATTCGCCATCCCGTCCCCGCCGAGCGCAAGGGCGGTGCTTCGATCGAGATGGGCAAGGACCCGAAGGTTCGGGCGGATCGCCTCCACGCCCCGCCGTTCGATAAGCCGTAGAAGACAGCGCTCAAGGCTGACGAGACGGTCGCGACGCGCCTCGAAAAGCTCGGGTTCGTAGTGCCTCAAGGCCTCAAGGAAGCGCTTGTCGCCGGTGATCAGCAGGTGATCCCCCGGCCGGGCCTCGAGTGCGGCCAGCAATTGACCCTCGCCTTGGTCGATCGCCGGGTGCTGGATCAGACGATCGACCAGGGACCGGTCGAAGTCCACCGCGCCGATGGTTGGCAGGCTTCCCGTGACGTGCCGCACCCTCGGCTCGATCTCAGCGACCTGTTCCGGCGGCAGGGCCGGCCGGCCCCGTCGCGGCACGCCGATGTCTTTCAAGAGGTTGTCCGCATGGGCCGACGGCAGACGCCAGACCCGCTCCAGTTCTAAGATTCCTAAGGTTTCCTGCCAGAGATCGGCGGCGACCAGCTTGCCAAGGGCGTCCCGGTCGACCAGCCCGTCGGTCATGACCGACGGTCAGGCATCGGCAATCACGCCGCTCGCGGCCAGGAAATCCACGCTGTCGTCCGGCAGTCGGTCGAGGTCGAGATTGGCTTCAAGGGCCGACCGGCAGAGGGTCGCGACCGACGAGGCGGTACCGATCGCGGCGAGCGCCTTGTTGGCCAGCGGCCAGTAGTTCTGACGGTCCCGACGGACCATCTCCCGCGTCCAGTTCAGCACCACATGACCGGGGTCCACGCGATCCCGCTGCCCGGTCGCCCGTGCCTCCTTGGCCAGCCGGTCCGCCCGGGCGGGATAGGCGGACCGGTAGCGGCGATCCTGGGCGCCCGTCAGAAGTTCGACCGCGAAGGCGTTTGCGACCACCTCGACGGGATCCTCGCTGAGGGTGTCAAGATCGCCGTCGACGATGGTGTCGTCGCCCGCGGTTTCGAGGTGACCTAGCGCGATATGCCCCATCTCGTGGCCCAGAATGAACGACCCCCAGGCCGGATGGCCGGCTAGCTTCTTCGCGATCACGATCACCGGCCGGCCGTCGACCTCGGTCACCAGCCCGTCCATCTTCCGGCCGCCGACCGGCAGTTCCGGCAGGTAGACGACCGGCACGCCGTGCTGCCAGCAGGCGGCGACGAGATCCTCGAAGCCGACCCAGGGCCGGCCTTCGTCGAGGATGGCTCTGCGCATCGCCGCCGCGTTCGGCAGCGTGCCGGTCCATTGCGGCACGGTCGCCGCGGCCACCAGCCGGGCGACCGCCACCGCCGCGGCGCGCGCGGCGTCCAGGGCGCCGGGCTCGATCCCGGCCGTCGACTTGAAGCGCACCCGATCATCCGGCCGCGGCGCGAGCCCGCCCTCGGGCGTCAGACGAAGTCCGAAATGCTTGGCGACGAAGGCGCGGATCTCCAGCAGGCCGCCGTCCTCCTGCAGCGTCTGCTCCCACCCGAAGGGCAGGCGCTTGCGCACTTCCGGAGGCTTCAGGCCGGCGGCCTTGAGGTCGCGGTTGAGGAGCGTCTTCGGTGCGGGGCCGCGCCGTCGAGATGGCGACCGTGGGGTGGAGGCTTGAGCGGTCATCGGCAGCCCTCCTTTCCCGAGTCGAACGAAACGCGAATCTCATATATAGCGCGACCCCGCCATTCCCGCCAAGCCCGATTGCCAAACCGGCAATGCTCGCTCCACGCGGGTCGGGACTAGGGCGAAACCCGTATCGAAGGTTGACCAACGGTCCAACGGACGCGCCCGCCGCGGGGGCCGAACGCCGGCCTGTGGGGCCGTCCACCCGATGTGGCAGAAGCCTACCGCCAGGCCAGCAGCGCCCGTTCCACGCGGGTCAGCACGAACGACACCGTCAGCCCCAGCAGCGACAAGACCACCACGCCGGCGACCAGCTGGTCGGTCTGGTAGAGGTTGCCGGCGGCCAGCACGAAGGCGCCGATGCCGTATTGCGCGCCGATCATCTCCGCCGCGATCAGCAGGATGATGCCGATCGAGGCGGAGATCCGGAAACCGGACAGGATCGTCGGCAGCGCCCCCGGCAGGACGATCTTGCGCACGATCTCCGCCATCGAGAGGTCGAAGCTCTGGGCCATGCGGATCAGGCTGCGCGGCACGCCGTCGACGCCGGCATAGGTGTTGATCGCGGTGGGGAAGAAGACGCCGAACGCGATCGTCGCCACCTTCGACGGCTCGCCGATGCCGAACCAGATGATGAACAGCGGCAGCAGCGCGATCTTCGGGATCGGGAACAGCGCGGAGACGACCGCGATCCCCGGCGAGCGGGCCCAGCTGAACATCCCGATCAGGAAGCCCACCGCCACCCCGGCCAGCGTGCCGATGGTCCAGCCGGCCAGCAGCCGCTGAACCGACGCCCCCACATGGCGCCACAGGTCGCCCGAGACCGCGAGCTTCCACAGCGCGGTGACCACGGCGACCGGGCTCGGCATGGCGAGCTCGCTGATCACGCCGGTGGAGGAGCCGGCCTGCCACAGGCCCAGGATGACGGCGAAGCTGATCCAGGCGGCCAGCGGGTTGAGCTTCGGCGCGAACCCGCGGGCGCGGAACGGCACGGCCCGGCCGTCGGCCCCCGGCGGCCCGGCGCCGGCATGGGAGGGCGGGTTCTCGGCGCGGCCGGCCGCGTCGACGGCAGGAGGCTCCGCGGTCCGGCCGGTCATGGCGCCGCCTCCAGTTCCTTGTCGGCGGCGATCGCCTCGTCGCGGATCAGGTCCCAGAGGCGGCGCTCGACCGCCACCAGTTCGGGATCCGCGGGATCGCGATCCGGGCGCGGCCGGCCGATGGCGACGATGTCCTTGATCCGGCCGGGCCGGCGCGACAGGGCGACGACCCGGCTGGCCAGACGCACCGCCTCGCCCAGATTGTGGGTGACGTAGACCGCGGTGGCGCCGGCGCGGTCGAACAGCTCGGCGAACTCGTCGAGCAACAGGGTGCGGGTCTGGGCGTCCAGCGCCGACAGCGGCTCGTCCATCAGCAGCACCGCCGGCCGGACCGCCAGCGCGCGGGCGATGCCGACCCGCTGGCGCATGCCGCCGGAAAGCTGCTTGGGAAACGCGTGGCGGAAATCGCCCAGCCCGGTGGTCGCCAGCACCTCGTCGACCCGTGCCCGGCGCTCCGCCGCGTCGATGCCCTTGCCCTCGAGCACCAGGGCGACGTTGCCCTCCACCGTGCGCCAGGGCAGCAGCGCGAAGTCCTGGAACACATAGGTCATCGGCACCAGGCAGCCCGCCGGCAGGTCGCCGCCCTGGGTCACCCGGCCTTCCGACGGCGCGAGAAGGCCGCCGAGGATCGCGAGCAGGGTCGACTTGCCGCAGCCCGACGGGCCGATCAGCGCGACCACCTCCCCCGGCTCGACCGCCAGGTCGATGCCGTCCAGCACCTCCAGGCGGTCGTAGCGGTGGCTGACGCCGACGATGTCGAGGCGCATCGGCCCTTGTCCACTCTGCTGTCGCAACAATCAAGGGGCGCGGACGGCCGGCCCGTCGTTCGGGACCGGCCGCCGGCCGCGGTTCCTCACTCGGTCGGCAGGTTGAAATGGCCGTCGACGAAGCCCAGCGCCAGGAAGCTGTCCGGGTCGACCGTCGCGTCGACCAGCCCTTCGGCCTGGTACCATTCGACCTGCCGGTAGATGTCGCCCACGTCCAGGCGCGCCTGCGGATCGATGAAGACGGCGCCGTTCTTGACGTTGGCGATGTTGCTCTCGTCCGGATAGACGTAGGAGTCGATGATCGCGATGATCTCCTCCGCCGCCTCGTCGTAGACCGGGTTGCCGTCGGCGTCGGTCTGGAACATCGCGTCGTTGTAGTCCTGCGCCCCGCGCTGGTAGGCGCGCACGAAGGCCTCCACGACCTCCGGCCGCTGCTCGACGTTCTCGGTGGAGGTGAACAGGCCGCCGACCTGGTAGGGCGCGTAGTCGGCGACCCAACCGATGATCGTGGCCGCGTCGGCATTGTCGAGCGCCTTGGCGATGTGCGGCACGATGATCATGGCGTCGACCTGGCCCGAGCGCAGGGCCGAGATCATGTTCGGCACGGCCTGGAGCGGGCGCAGCTCGACCTCCTCCAGCGGGAAGCCGGCGCCCTCAGCGACCCGGCCGATCATGTAGTGGAACGACGAGCCGACCTGGCTGATCGCGAAGCTGTGGCCGGGAAAGTCCTCGACCGCGTCGAACCCGGCCTCGAAGGCCTGATTGGAGACGAGGATCGCGGAACCGTCGTAGCCCGGCTCCTCCTTCGCCTGGGCACCGATCACCTGAAGCGCGCCCTTGCCGGCCAGGTTGAAGAACCCGCCGGTGAAGGCGGTGACGCCGAAATCGGCGTCGCCCGCGGCGATCGCCACCGCGACCGGCTGGGCCGCCTGGAAGAACGAGAACTCGACGTCCAGCCCCTCCTCCTCGAAATACCCCTTCTCGTAGGCGATGAAGAGCGGCGAGGACGAAACGAAGCGCAGCGCGGCGATCGTCACCTCCTCCCCCTCCTGGGCGGCGGCGGGGGCGGGGGCCAGCGCGCTGCCGGCGGCGATCAGGCCGAGCGCGAAGGCGGCGGCGCGGAGGGGACGCGCGAAGGCGCGTTCGACGGACGGGTGGGCCGGGATCATCGGCGAAGCTCTCCCTGGAGGCATCCGCAAGGGGCGGCGGATGCGGGTCGGTTGACCGGTTTGGATGGGCGCCGGCACCCGCAATGCGGGAAGATGAAGCTGCCGGCGCGGATCGACGCGCAGTGTGGCCGCCCGGCGGCGCAAGGTCAAATGGCGGCGCAGGGGGTGCCGGCGCCCGCTACCCCGCCGGTTCCGCCAGGGCGCGCACCCTCGCCTGCAGCGCCGGCACCACCTCGGCCTCGAACCAGGGATGGCGCTTCAGCCAGGCGGTGTTGCGCCAGCTGGGATGCGGGGTGGGCAGGAAACGGGGCAGATAGGCGCGCCACGCCGCCACCGTCCCGGTCAGCGTCCGCGCGCGCCGGGGGCCGAGATAGAAGGCCTGGGCGTAGGACCCGACCAGCAGCGTCAGTTCCAGCTTCGGCAGATGGGCGCGGATGCGGGCGTGCCACAGCGGCGCGCATTCCGGCCGCGGCGGGCGGTCGCCGCCGCGCGGATCGGTGCCGGGATAGCAGAACCCCATCGGCACGATGGCGAACCGCGCCGGATCGTAGAACGCGTCCCGCCCGACGCCCAGCCAGGAGCGCAGCCGGTCGCCCGAGGGATCGTCGAACGGCCGGCCGCTGGCATGGACGCGGGCGCCCGGCGCCTGGCCGACGATGGCGATCCGCGCCTGCTGCGACGCCTGCACGACCGGTCGCGGCCCCAGAGGCAGATGGGCGGCGCAGACGGTGCAGGACCGCGCGGCGGCCAGGGCGGCGGTGAGGTCCGCGTCGGGCGGGTCGGTCGTCGGGGCGAAGGTGGCGCGGACCGGCATGCCGCCCGGGTCAGCCCCAGGGCCCGTGCGACGGCCCGGCGCCGGCGCCGGCCATCGCGCGCAGCCGGGCGACCCGCTCGGCGGTCGGCGGATGGGTGGAGAACAGGCTGTCGACCTTGTGCGCGTGGAGCGGATTGATGATGAACATGTGGGCGGTCGCGGGATTGCGCTCCGCGGCATGGTTGTCGATGCCCCGCGCCGCCGTCTGGATGCCCTCCAGCGCGCTGGCGAGCCAGAGCGGCCGGCCGCAGATCTCCGCGCCGATCCGGTCGGCCTCGTACTCCCGCGCCCGGCTGATCGCCATCTGGACCAGCATCGCCGCGAACGGCGCGAGGATCATCATCAGGATGACGCCGAAGAACCCCAGCGGGTTGTTGCGGTTGCCGCCGAAGAACAGGGCGAAGTTCGCCAGCATCGACAGCGCCCCGGCGAGCGTCGCGGTGACCGTCATGATCAGCGTGTCGCGGTTCTTCACATGGGCCAGTTCGTGCGCCATCACGCCCGCCACCTCCTCAGTCGACAACCGGTTCAGGAGCCCGCGGGTCGCCGCGACGGCCGCATGCTCCGGACTGCGCCCGGTGGCGAAGGCGTTCGGCTGGTCGGTCTCGATGATGTAGACCTTGGGCATCGGCAGACCCGCACGGTCCGCCAACTGGCGGACCAGGCCGACAAATTGCGGCGCCGTGCGCTCGTCGACCTCCCGCGCGTTGTGCATGCGCAGGACGACCTTGTCGGCGTTCCAATAGGCGAAGGCGTTCATCGCCACCGCCAGGCCGAGCGCGATCACCAGCCCGCCCTGGCCGCCCAGCAGGAAGCCGGCGCCCATCACCAGGGCGGTCATCGCCGCCAGCAGCATCGCGGTGCGGAAAAAACCGTTCATGGCCGTCCTCGATCTCCCTCACGGGCCCGCCGGCCGATCCCCGAAGCGCAGGGCCGGCGACCAGGAAGGAGATGGGAGGGCGGAGGCGCGGCGCCAAGGTATGGACAGGCTCCGCATCGCGCGCCATATCCAGGGGCATGAGCACCAAGGCCAAGACCACCCGCCTGACCTTCGGCGACCGCGCCGCGGCGCCGGACTCCGCCGGCACCGATGCTGCGCTCCCAGATGCTTCGCCCGCAGATGCTTCGAGAGTCGAAGGCACGCCGGCCGAGGCCCGCCGCGGCGCCCCCGGCGATCTGCCCGGCCGGCCGGAACCGGTGGAGCAGCCGCCGGGCGAGATCGGCGGCAGCGACCGGCCGGAGCCGACCCGCTATGGCGACTGGGAAGTCGGCGGGCGCTGCACGGATTTCTGATCCGCCGGCGGACCGGCAACCGCCCGGCAGGCCGGACGGCGCCGGCCGTTCACAACCCCGCTGCGCCGAACCTAAGCTTGAGCGCATGCAAAGGTAGTCATTCCTATTTGAATTGCTGAAGTCCTAGGATCCGCCTAGACTGAGGCAATGCTTCGCTCCCGGTTCAGAGCCGAATCCCGTGCCCGGTCCGGTCGCCGCCTGCCGATGCCGGTTCGGGCTTGCCTGCGCCCCGGTCGTCCAGCGGCCCTTGCCGTCGCGCTCGGCCTTGCGGCGGCGAGCGGGGCCGGCGGCGCGCCCGCCGCGGCGGCCGAGCGGCTGGCCGGACCGGTCGCGGCGGACTTGGTGGGCGTCGTCGACGGCGATACGGTCGACGTGCGGGCGCATATCTGGCTCGGCCAGACGGTCGAGACGCGGGTCCGGCTCGACGGCATCGATACCCCCGAATCGCGCGGCGACTGCGAGGCCGAGACGCGAGCCGCGGCCCTGGCGACGCAGCGGCTCGTCGAGCTCCTGGGCGCGGGTCCGGTGGTGCTGACCGACATCCGCTACGGCACCTGCGCCGGCCGCGTGGTCGCCCGGGTGGCCGGGCCGGACGGCACGGACGTGGCCGACAGCATGGTCTCCGAGGGCCTCGCCGCCGCCTATGACGGCCGGGGCAGCCGGCCGGACTGGTGCGAACGGCTGGCGGCCCGCCAGGACGACTGAGGCGCGTGGGCCGGCTGTGACCGAACAGCAACAGTTCTGATCAATCGCTTTAGCGGTCCTGGCCAATCCCTTGGTTTTGCGAGACTCTCCAAGGCACGCCCCACTTGCCGGGCGGCAGGGCGGCGGGTATGCTCCGCCGGTTTCCACCGTCGCCCGATCCGCGCCCGGTTCCGAAATGGGGCCAGCCGCCAGCCTGGGATGCCGATGACCAATCCGCAGCTCGACCGCCTGACCGACTACCCCTTCGCCCGGCTGCGCGCCCTGCTGGACGGCGTCGCGCCGGCCGCGGGGCGGGACGTCCTGGCGATGTCGGTGGGCGAGCCCCAGCACGCGGTGCCGCCCCTCGTGGCGGAGGTGCTGGCGCGCGAGGCGGCGGCGTGGAACCGATATCCGCCGATGGAGGGGACGGCCGCCCTGCGCGGCGCCTGCGTCGGCTGGCTCGATCGCAGGTTCGGCCTGCCGGACGGGACGGTCGACGTCGACGCGGGCGTCCTGCCATTGTCCGGAACCCGCGAGGGCCTGTTCCAGGTGGCGCTGGCGGCGGTGCCGCGGCGCAAGGACGGGCGCCGGCCGGCGGTGCTGATGCCCAACCCGTTCTATGCCGCCTACGAGGGCGCGGCGGTGATGGCGGGGGCGGAGCCGGTGTTTCTCGACTGCACCGCCGAGACCGGCTTCCTGCCCGACCTGGACCGGCTGGAGAGTGACCCGGACCTGCTGCGCCGCACCGCGCTGATCTATCTGTGCAGCCCGTCGAACCCCCAGGGCGCGGTGGCGGACCGGGACTACCTGGCCCGGATCCTGCGCCTCGCCCGCGCCCACGGCATCGTGCTGGCGGCGGACGAGTGCTATGCCGAGATCTACGACGCCGCGCCGCCCCCCGGCATGCTGGAGGTCGCGGCGGCGACCGGCGCCGGGGTCGAGGGGCTGCTGGTCTTCCATTCGCTCAGCAAGCGGTCGAGCGCGGCGGGCCTTCGGTCCGGCTTCGTCGCCGGCGACCCTCGGCTGGTCGCGCTACTGCGCCGGCTTCGGTCCTATTCCTGCGCCGGCCTGCCGCTGCCGATCCAGGCGGCCTCCGCCGCGCTGTGGGACGACGACGCCCATGTGGCGGAGAACCGCGCCGCCTACCGCGCCAAGTTCGACGCGGCGGAACGCGCGCTGGCCGGCCGCCTCCCCATGACCCGGCCGGCCGGCGGCTTCTTCCTGTGGCTGGACGTCGGGTCGGCGTTCGGCGGCGACGGGCCGGCGGCGGCGCGGGCGATCTGGGCGGACCAGGCGGTCCGGGTCCTTCCCGGCGCCTTTCTGACCAAGCCCTCGGCCGGCAGCGGCAATGCCGGCCGGCCCTATCTGCGCATCGCCCTCGTCCACGACGCACCGGTGGTGGAGGATGCGCTGGGGCGGATCGCGGACGTGTTGACCGGGCCGGCCGCGGCGTGGCCGGACGGGGAGACCCTGTCGAAGACGGACGACCCCCGGCGGGCGGGGGTCGGGAGGTGACGATGGCGGGATCGCAAAGCCGGGCGGCGCGCGCGCCGCTGCTGCCGGAGGGCGCGGGCGTCTTCTTCCGCAGGCGGGCGCTGGAGGCGGCGGGCCTGGTCCTGTTCCTGGCCGCCGGCGCGCTGGCGCTGGCGCTGGCCAGCTACGACCCCGCGGACCCGTCGTGGAACCGCGCCGGCAGCGGCGGGGCGGTGCGCAACTGGCTGGGCAGCCTGGGCAGCCACCCGGCCGATCTCCTGATCCAGACGCTGGGCGCGGCGGCCTGGGGCCTGGTCGCGGTGCCGGCGGTATGGGCGGTCCGGCTGATGCGGCACCTGGCCCTGGGCCGGCTGTGGCTGCGGGTGGTGGCGCTGCTGGCCGGGCTGGTGCTGGTGGCGATCGCTTTGGCGCCGACCCCGGCACCGGCCGACTGGGCGACCCAGACCGGCATGGGCGGGGCGCTGGGCACCATCCTGATCGTCCGTCTGGCGGCCAGCGCCGCGGTGATGAGCGGGCCGGTCGACCATGCGGACATCGCGCTCGCGGCCGGCGCCCTGGCCGCGCTGGCGCTGCCGGTGGCGCTCGGCCTCGGCCCGCGGGAATGGCTGCGGCTCGCCCGCGCCGCCGCCCGCGGCGTCGGCCGGATGCTGGGCGTCGGCGCGCGCATCGGCGCGCACACCGCGGCCGGCGCGGGGCGGGTCGGCGCGCTGGCCGCGCGCGGCGCCGCCGCCGGTGCGGCGTTCGGCGCCGCGCGGCTGGGCCGGCGGGCCCGCGACGAGGACGACAGCGCGCGCGGCCCGCGCCTGGGCCGACCCGGCTTCGGTCTCGGCCGCAAGGCGGCGGACGACGGCGTGCCGCCCTGGGACGACGGCGACGCGGACGACACGGTGGCTGTCGACGGCGACCTGCCGCCGTTCGACGACGCCGAACCGTCGGAGCCGGCGCCGCGCCGCGGGCTTCGGGCGCTGCGGCCGGGCGGGGTGAAATTGGGCGGGGCGAAACCGGGCGGGGCGAGTTCGGGCGCCGACGCGGCCGCGGAGCCGGCCCGCGCCCCGGTTGTCCAGCCCAAGGCGAAGGCGCCGCCGCCGGGCAGGCGCGCCCAGGACGACCGCCAGGCCCGCCTGGCGCTGGAGCCGGACGACCAGGACTACCAGTTGCCGCCGCTGGACCTCCTGACCCGGCCGGACCCGTCGAAGCGGCCGCAGACCCTGTCGGAGGAGGCGCTGCAACGCAACGCCGCCATGCTGGAGAGCGTGCTGGGCGACTTCGGCGTGCGCGGGGAGATCGTCAAGGTCAACCCCGGCCCGGTCGTCACCCTCTACGAACTGGAGCCGGCGCCGGGGACCAAGTCCAGCCGGGTGATCAATCTGGCCGACGACATCGCTCGCTCGATGTCGGCGATCTCGGTCCGCGTCGCCGTGGTGCCGGGCAAGAACGCGATCGGCATCGAGCTGCCGAACGCCAAGCGCGAGCTGGTCTCCCTGCGCGAGATGATCGGCTCCCAGACCTACGAGGGCGCGCCGGGCAAGCTGACCCTGGTGCTGGGCAAGGACATCGGCGGCCACCCGATCATGGCCGACCTGGCGCGCATGCCGCACCTGCTGGTCGCCGGCACCACCGGCTCGGGCAAGTCGGTGGCGATCAACACCATGATCCTGTCGCTGCTCTACCGGCTGCCGCCGGAACGGTGCCGGTTCATCATGGTCGACCCGAAGATGCTGGAGCTGTCGATCTACGACGGCATCCCGCACCTTCTGTCGCCGGTGGTGACCGACCCGAAGAAGGCGGTGGTGGCGCTGAAGTGGACGGTCCGCGAGATGGAGGACCGCTACCGCGCCATGTCCAAGCTCGGCGTCCGGAACATTGAGGGCTACAACCAGCGCCTGCGCGAGGCGCGGGCCAGGGGCGAGACGCTGATGCGCCGGGTGCAGACCGGCTTCGACCCGGACACCGGCAAGCCGGTGTTCGAGGACCAGCCGATCGACCTGACCGAGCTGCCCTATATCGTCGTGGTGGTCGACGAGATGGCCGACCTGATGATGGTCGCCGGCAAGGACATCGAGGCGGCGATCCAGCGCCTGGCCCAGATGGCGCGCGCCGCCGGCATCCACCTGATCATGGCGACCCAGCGGCCCTCGGTCGACGTGATCACCGGCACGATCAAGGCAAATTTCCCGACCCGGATCAGCTTCCAGGTGACCTCGAAGATCGACAGCCGCACCATCCTCGGCGAAGGCGGGGCGGAGCAGCTGCTGGGCCAGGGCGACATGCTGTTCATGGCCGGCGGCGGCCGCATCCAGCGCGTCCACGGCCCCTTCGTCTCGGACCGGGAGGTCGAGGACGTGGTCGCCCACCTGAAGACCCAAGGCGAGCCGGCCTATAACGACCAGGTGCTGGAGGACGACGAGGACGGCGCCGACTTCGACGCGCTGGCCGGCGGCGAGGGCGGTTCCTCGGGCGACGAGCTCTACGACCGGGCGGTGGCGATCGTCGCGCGCGACGGCAAGGCATCGACCAGCTTCATCCAGCGGCAGCTGCAGATCGGCTACAACCGCGCCGCCCGGATCATCGAGCAGATGGAAGCCGACGGCGTGGTCAGCCCGGCGAACCATGTCGGCAAGCGCGAGGTGCTGATCGGCAAGGGCGGCGACTGAGGCCCCGCTCGACGCCAGCGCGGTCCGCGGCGGGCGACCGCCTGACTGCCGCGCCGGCAGCTGTCTGGCCCGCGCGGTAGGCCGGCCAGGAGGAAGGACCGCTCTTCACCCCCGAACCGCCGCCAGCAGGAGATCGGCGAAGCCGTCGGCTTCGGGCGTGACGGCGGTCGGGGCGCGGTGGAGATCGACCGCGGCGGGCGGCAGGGCGGGAAGACTTTCCAGCACCGCGCAGCCGTCGGGCACCGAGCGTGCCGCCTTGATCGAGACGCCGAGGCCCGCCGCCACCGCGGCGTCGATCGCCCGCGGGCTGCGGCTTTCGTAGACCACCCGCCAGTCCCGGCCGGTCCGCGCCAGAGCGTCGAGCGCCCGGGCACGATAGGTGCAGCCTTCCGGGTTGACCGCCAGCGGCAGCGGGCGGGCGGCGGGCGGTGGACGGCCCGCGGCGGCGATCCACACCAGGTCCTCGATCAGCACGGGCTCGGCCGCCGGTTCCGCGCCGTGGCGCACCGCGAGCGCCAGATCCAGCTCCCCCGCAAGCAGCCGGCGCACCAGCACCGGCGACAGGTCGCAGACGATCTTCAGCTGCGCCGCCGGGAACCGCGCGGCGAACGCCGGCAGCACCTCGGGCAGGTAGGCCTCCGCCTGCTCGTCGGTGATGCCGACGTGCAGCGCCGGCGCCACATGCGCCGCGCCGACCGCCGCCTGCGCCGCCTGCTGCAGCTGCATCAGCCGCCGCGCATAGGGCAGGAGCGCCCCGCCCTCCGCGGTCAGGGAGACGCGCCGGCTGGTCCGTTCGAACAGCCGGACGCCCAGCTGCGCCTCCAGCCGCTTGACGTGCAGGCTGACCGCGGACTGGGTGAGGTTGACCGCCATGGCCGCACGCGAGAACCCGCCGCTCTCGGCGACGGCGACGAAGCTGCGCAGCAGCTCGGGCGGCAGGTCGGCCAGGGGCATCGATGACGATCCTTCATGGGTCCGAGTTGAACTCCTCGTTTCCGTTATCGATTCCAGACGCCTAGCGTCAAGGGCATCGAGATCGCGCCCCGTCGTGGGCGGCCGTCGCCGACCGGCCGCCCCGCGCGGCCCGCCGGCCGTGGAAGCCGGGGCCGGGCGTCCCCGCCGCCGTCGGCGGACCGTTCCCGCTCGCGCGCCGCGGCAGACGACCGGGCGGGGCCGGTCGGCATCCGCCATTGGAGGAAAGCCGCCCCCATGCCGCCGCTCGACCAGGCCGCCGACGCCCCCTGCCGACCCGCCGCCGCCCGCGACGACCCGGGTGTCGTCGACCGTGCCCGATTCCCCATCGACGATCTCGAGGCGCCCGCCGGCCGTTCGCTGGTCGAGGCGGCTCGGCGGAGCCTCGCAGACGACGGCTGCGCCGTGCTGAAGGGTTTCGTCCGGCTCGACGCCCTGGCGGCGATGACGGGCGAGACGCTGGCCCTGTCGCCGGAGGCGCATTTCAACCGCACCGTCACGAATCCCTACAGCGGAGACGACGACCCCTCGCTGCCCGACGGCGACCCGCGCCGGACGTTCATGGAGCGGACCAACGGCTTCGTCGCCGGCGACCGGATCGGGCCGGAGACCGCGCTCCGGCGGCTCTACCACGACCCGGCCGTGCAGGCCTTCGTCGCCGCCGCGGTCGGGGTCGGGCGGCTGCACGAATACGCCGACCCCTTCGCCGGGCTGGTGGTCAACGTCCTGAAGCCGGGCTGCCAGCACCCCTGGCACTTCGACAACACCGATTTCGTCGTCAGCCTGTGCACCCGCGAGGCCGAGGCCGGCGGCCGGTTCGAATACTGCCCCAACCTGCGCAGCGGAGAGGACGAGAACTACGCCGGCGTCGCCGCGGTGCTGGCCGGCGACCGGGAGCCGGTCCGGGCGCTCGACCTGCGCCCCGGCGACCTGCAGATCTTCTTCGGCCGCAACAGCCTGCACCGGGTGACCAGGATCGAGGGGGAGCGGGAGCGGCACACCCTGATCCTCGGCTATACCCAAAGGCCCGGCGTCATCGCCGGGGCGGAGCGGACCCGCCGGCTGTTCGGCCGGGTGGCGCAGGCCCATCTCGATGCCGACGCCGCCGGCAGGTCGGTCGAAGCCGGCCGGCGCTGAGCCTTCAGGGGAGGACGAGGACATGGACATCCGCCTGCCGACCAGCCGCGCCGACACGCCGGTCCACCGCCACCCGGCGCAGGACGCGGACGGGATCACCGGGGTCACCGACAGCATGCCCGCCGGGTTCGATCCCAAGGCCCTGCGCGCCGGCCGCCTGGACCGGCTGCGCCGGATGATGCGCGAGGACGGGCTGGCCGCCTGCGTGCTGTTCGAGCCGTACAACCAGCGCTACGCGACCGGCTCGCGCAACATGTTCGGCTATTTTCTGCGCAACTCGACGCGATACATCTACGTCCCGCTCGAGGGGCCGGTGATCCTGTTCGAGTATCCCGGCTCGGCCCATGTCTCCACCTGGCTGGAGACGATCGACGAGGCGCGCACCTCCAAGGTGGTCTGGACCCAGGTCAACAGCCGCGACCACGGCCAGGCCCGCCCGTTCGCGCAGGAGATCGCCGACCTGGTGCGCTTGCACGGCGGCGGCGAGACCCGAATCGGCGTCGACCGGCTGGCGCACATCCACGCGGTGGCGCTGGAGGCCGAGGGAATGACCCCGGTCGACGTGATGGGCCGGATCCTCCACACCCGGCGGATCAAGACGGCGGAGGAGATCGCCTGCCTGCAGATCTCCATGGCCGCGACCGAGGCCGCGGTGGCCGCGGTGGAGCGGGCGATCCGTCCCGGCGCCAGCGAGCAGCACCTGTTCGGCGAGATGTACGGCGAGGTGATCCGCCAGGGCGGCGAGTTCATCGAGACCCGGCTGCTCAGCTCCGGCCCGCGCACCAATCCGTGGTTCAACGAGGCCGGCCCGCGCACCGTGCGGCCGGGCGAACTGGTCGCCCTCGACACCGACACGATCGGCTGCAACGGCTACTATTCCGACTTCAGCCGCACCTTCTTCTGCGGCCCCGGCCGGCCGTCGGGCTCCCAGAAGGCGCTCTATTCGATGGCGTGGGAGCAGGTGCAGCACAACATCGGCCTGCTGCGCCCCGGGCTCGCCTACCGGGAGCTGGCCGAGAAGGCCTGGCCGATCCCGGAACGGTTCTACGACCGGCGCTATCCCTCGATCATCCACGGCGTCGGCATGCATGGCGAGACGCCGCTGGTCGCCCATTGGGGCGACTTCGACGCCTATTCCGCCGACGGCGTGCTGGAGCCGGGAATGGTGGTCTCGGTCGAAAGCTATATCGGCGAGCCCGGCGGCCCCGAGGGCGTCAAGCTGGAGGAGGAGGTGCTGATCACCGAGACCGGCGCCGAGCGAATCTCGCGCTATCCGTTCGACGAGGCGCTGCTGGAGCGCGCGGTCTAGCCGGCTTTGGCCGTCGGGCCGCGTCGGCTAGACTGGCCGTCCCTTGGCCGTCCCTCGGCCGTCCCTTGGCCGCCCCTGCGCCTCTCGCTCGGAAGACCCGCCATGACCCATGCCGCCCGCGCCTCGATCCGCCGTCTGGGGCCGGCCGACGACGGTCTGGTCCCGGCCGTGGCGGCGCTCTTCGCCGAGGCGTTCGAGGAGCCGGAGACCTATTCGGCCGCCCCGCCCGGCCCGGCCTGGCGGGCCCGCCTGCTCGGCGATCCGCGGGTGATCGTGCTGGCGGCGCTGGACGATGGCGCCGTCGTCGGTGCGCTCGTCGCCTACGAGTTGCCCAAGCTGGAGCAGGAGCGCAGCGAGATCTACATCTACGACCTTGCCGTGGCGGCGGCGCACCGGCGCCGCGGCATCGCGACCGCGCTGATCGAGGAGACCCGGGCGATCGCCGCGGCCTGCGGCGCCTGGGTGATGTTCGTCCAGGCCGACCCCGGCGACGATCCGGCGGTCGCGCTCTATACGAAGCTGGGCCGGCGGGAGGACGTGATGCATTTCGACATCGCCGTGCCGCCGAAGCCCGGGACCTGAACCGGGGCGGCCGGGCCGCCCTTCGGGGGATTGGCGGCGGCGGGCGATCCGGGGTATGGCTCTGTCCTCGTTCCCCCGTTCCCCGTTCCCCGTTTCCCCGAAAGGCCGGAGTCCATCCCGCCATGACCGACACCCCGCCGTTCCACCTCGCCTTTCCGGTCGACGACCTGGAGGCCGCGCGCCGCTTCTACGCCGGGCTCCTGCAGTGCCGCACCGGGCGGGAAAGCGACCGGTGGATCGATTTCGACTTCTTCGGCCATCAGATCACCGCCCACCTGGTCGACGCGGCCGAGGCGCCGGCCGCGACCAACCCGGTCGACGGCAACCAGGTGCCGGCGCGCCACTTCGGCGCGATCCTGGACTGGGACCGGTGGCACGCCCTGGCCGACCGGCTGAAGGCCGAAGGGGTGTCCTTCGTCATCGAGCCCAGGATCCGTTTCCAGGGCGAGGTCGGCGAGCAGGCGACCATGTTCTTCCTCGACCCCGCCGGCAACGCGCTGGAGTTCAAGAGCTTCAAGGATCGCGGGCAGATCTTCGCCACGTAGGTCGGGTTGAGCGCAGCGAAACCCGACATCAGACCCCACCGCCCCCCCGCTTGTGGCGATAGGGAGAGACTGCGACGGGGACGCCGGGCCAACGTCGGGTTTCCGCTGCGCTCCAACCCGACCGACTGACGGTGATCCCATGACCGACCGTTCCCCCCTCCCCGCCGCCCGCCCCGCCGGGTTCTCTCCCGGCCGGGTCGGGGCGATGATTCTGCGCTACTGGTACCTGCTCAAGGGCAGCTGGCCGCGGATGCTGGAGCTGGCCTATTGGCCGACGGTCCAGATGGTCATCTGGGGGCTGATGACGAAGCACCTGATCGACGAAAGCAGCTGGGTCGCCCAGGCCGCCGGGGTGCTGATCTCCGCGGTGCTGCTGTGGGACGTGCTGTTCCGCGGCCAGCTGGGGATGTCGCTGTCGTTCCTGGAGGAGATGTGGTCGCGCAACATGGGCCATCTCTTCGTCAGCCCGCTGCGGCCCTACGAGTGGGTGGTGTCGATGATGGCGATGAGCCTGATCCGCACCCTGATCGGCGTGGTGCCGGCGGCCGTCCTCGCGTTCTTCCTGTGGCAGTTCAACATCCTGTCGATCGGGCTGCCGCTGCTGGCGTTCTTCTCGCTGCTGCTGATCACCGGCTGGTGGATGGCCATGGTGATCATCGCGCTGATCCTGCGCTTCGGCATGGGGGCCGAAGGGCTGGCGTGGCTGATCGTGTTCATGTTCGCGCCGATCAGCGCGATCTACTACCCGGTCGACGTGCTGCCCGGCTTCTTCCAGTGGGTCGCCTATGCGCTGCCGCCGGCGCATGTCTTCGAGGGCATGCGGGCGGTGATGTTCGGCGAGGCGTTCCCGTGGGGCCATCTCGCCGCGGCGATGGGGTTGAATGCGGTCTACATGGCGCTGGCCGGCGCCGTGTTCCTGTGGTCGTTCCACGATGCGCGGGTGCGCGGGGCGCTGTTGCAGCAGGGGGAGTAGTCTTCCAGGTACACTCGTTTTCGCGAAGCACGGCACAAGTCATCGAATAAAAGTGGAGAGTCTTTCCCGTCTGTGCTACTCGTTCCAGGCGATTTCTGGTGTAGGGAGGCTATCATGACGGGAATATCCGGGGTGCTAAGCGCCTCGATAGGCAGGAAAGTCCGGACGATCATGGCGAGCGCCGTGCTGGCGGCCGCGGCGGTCTCGCCGGCGGTCCTGCCGGGCACCGCCGGTGCGCAGAACCCGGGGCTGACGGTCGCGCTCTACCCCTACGTCCCGCGGGTCGACCAGTTCCAGCAGGCGATCACCGACGCCTGGGCGGCGGTCCAGCCGGGCGTGCCGCTGACCTTCGTGCCCACCGACGACTGGGACGGCGGCTATCACGACGATCCGGACCCGGCCTGGGACGTGTTCGTGTTCGACGGCATGTATCTCGAGTATTTCCGCGCGGAAGGCTTCCTGGAGGCGATGGCGCCGTCGGAGATCGACGACGCGGCCGACCTGCTCGCCTATGCCCGCGACGGGGTCCAGAACGGCGGGCAGTACTTCGCGATCCCCCTGCTCGGCTGCGCCAACATCCTGTTCTACCACCAGTCGGACCAGGCGCTCGCGCAGGCGACCACGCTGTCGGCGGTGGAGGCGGCGCTGGGCCAGTGCACCTATACCAGCGAAGTGCCGCCGGACCGGCGCGGGCTGATGATCGACATGGGCGGATCGACCACCGCGGCGTCGCTCTATCTCGACACCACCCATGCCATCGACGGCGTCTACCCGCCGGCGCTGCCGGGCGAGCCGAGCGAGCTCAACCAGACGGCGCTCGGCAACATGACCGGGATGATGTCGGTCGCCAGCTATCTCAACGCGCTCGACGAGCAGAGCGGCGACTACTGGCGCGCCGGCTGGTTCAACGACGGCTACGGCCGGGCCTATGTCGGCTATACCGAATCGATGTCGACGCTGAGCGAGGCGACCCGGTCGGAGATCGCCTTCAAGGTGATGCCGCTGTCGGACACCGACGAGCAGCCGTTCTTCTACGCCGACGTGATCGGCGTCAGCCCGCAGTCGGCCCAGCGGGACCTCGCGGTCCGGCTGGCCAACGTGATGGCGTCCTCGGACACGGTGATCGCCAGCATCGGCCCCAGCGCGACCGATCCCACGCCGCAATACCTCATGGCGACCCGGACCAGCGTGTTCCAGAGCCTGAGCCAGCAGTTCCCTCTCTATGGCGAGATGTACGGCCTGGTGACCGGCAACGATCCGCTGATGTTCAAGCTGCCGGCGTCGGGCAGCTGGCAGGGCAGCACAGTCAGCCCGCGCACCTGGGTCGCCAACATGGCGCCGGTGATCCAGGCGGACGCCGCCGACGGCTACACCTGCGGCTGCGACGTCAACGCGACCCAGCCGATCCCGGACAACAGCCAGGCCGCGCCGATCTGCACCGCGACCTGCCAGGCCTCCGGCGGCTGGAACGGCCAATGGACCAACCAGTACCCGGCCGCGCCGTCGGGGTCGGTCTGCGGCTGCAACGCCTGCCCGGCGCTCTGACCGCCCGGGCGCGCGGGGCAGGGACGGCGCCCCGAACGGCGCCGATCTGGCCGCAGCGGCTTCGCGCCCCATCTCTATTTGGTCGCGCACCGCCGGGGCGCCGCCGGCTCGGGAGTGCCGGGGGCGCCGCCGGCCGACCGGGAGCCGCCCGCCATGATCCGCCGTCCCCGCCGCCCGCGCCGCCGGCACGCCGCTCCGGCACCCTCCGCCGCCGGCATCGGCCGGGTCGCGACGTCCCGGGTGGGCCGCCGGCCGGTGCTGGCCGCGTCGCTGGCTACCGGGGCGCTGGGTGGGGCGCTGGGTGGGGCGCTGGGCGGGGCCGGCCTGGGCGCTCTCTCCCCCGGACGCGCGGCGGCGCAGGACGGCGGTGGGGCGGTCATGGTGGATGTGGAGCTGGTCCTTGCCGCCGACGGCTCCGGCTCGATCGACGACGACGAACTGCGCGCGCAGCGCCACGGCTATGCCGCGGCGATCACGTCGGAGCGGGTGCTGTCGGTGATCCTGGGCGGCTTCAACGCCCGGATCGCGATCGCCTATGTGGAATGGGGCGGGGCGTCGAGCCAGCACACCATCGTCGACTGGACCCTGATCGACGGTCCGGAGGCGGCCGGGCGCTTCGCCGAGGCGCTGGTCGCCGCGCCGCGGGCGGCGTTCGGCTGGAACTCGATCTCCAACGCGCTCGACTATTCCCGTCGCCTGGTGGCGTCGAACGCCTATGAGGGGTTCCGCAAGGTTGTCGACGTCTCGGCGGATTCCGGCCAGTACGGCGGCCGGCCGCTGCCCGAGGTGCGGGCCGAACTGCTGTCCGAGGGGTTCACGATCAACGCGCTCTCGATCGACTTCCGCGGCCGCGGGCTGGGCGGGCCGGGCGGCGTGCCGCTGGCGGAGACCTTCCGCCGCACCCTGATTGGCGGGCCCGGCGCCTTCGTCCTGCCGGTGACCGAGGAGGCGCAGCTGACCGAGGCGATCATCGAGAAGCTGGTGCTCGAGATCGCCGGCCTGCCCCCCGCGCCGCCGGCACTGTCGGCGATCGGCTGACGGCCGCCACGCGCGGCGCGGTTGTTGCCCCGCCTCGGGGCGCTCATGTGCCTCCTGTATGGAGGCCTTCACCCTCGACGAGACGCTGGCGCGTTGGGCCGCCGAGGCGCAGGCGCTGGCCGAGCGTGCCGCGCAGTGGATGCTGGCGCCGACCGTGCTGGCCCAGCTGGCGCTGGCCGCGGCGGTGATCCTGGCTGCGATCCTGGCCGGCCGGGTGCTGCGGCGGCGGGCCGAGCCGGCGGTGGCGGCCCGGCTCGACAGCGGCGTCATGCGCCACGTCGCGCGGATCGGGCTGCGCGCGCTGCCCTGGCTGGTGGCGTTCGCCCTGCTCGGGCTGGCCGTCGGCCCGTTCCGGCGGATCGGCGCGGAGACGGCGGTGATCGATTCCGCCGCGACGCTGGTCGTCGCCTGGATCGCGGTGCGCACCCTGGCACGGCTAATCCTCAATCCGGTGCTGTCCCGCGCCATGGCGCTGACCGTCTTCGCCGTGATCGCGCTGGAGATCGTCGGACTGCTGACGCCGCTGGGCACGGCGCTCGACCGGCTGGCCGTGGAGTTCGGCGAGGTCCGGCTGTCGGCGCTGGGCGTGGTCCAGGGCATCGCGCTGCTGATCGCGATGCTGTGGCTCGCGCGGCTGGTCAGCGCGCTGGTCGAGGGCTGGCTGCGCCCGACCACCAGCTTCAGCCCGGCGATGCAGGTCCTGGCGGTCAAGCTGGTGCGGGTGACGCTGATCGCGATCGCGATCGTCGTGGCGCTGAGCGCCATGGGCGTCGACCTGACCGCGTTCGCCGTCTTCTCCGGCGCGCTCGGCGTCGGCCTGGGCTTCGGCCTGCAGAAGGTCGTCTCGAACCTGATCAGCGGCTTCATCCTGCTGATGGACCGCTCCATCAAGCCCGGCGACGTGATCGAGACCGAGGGCACCTACGGCGCGATCACCCGGCTGCATGCGCGCTACGTCTCGATCGTGACGCGGGAGAACACCGAATACCTGATCCCGAACGAGGACCTGATCACCCAGCGGGTGATCAACTGGTCCTTTTCCAGCGACCTGATCCGCCTGAGCGTGCCGATCGGCATCTCCTACGACAGCGACGTGCGCCTGGCCATGCGCCTGTGCATCGAGGCGGCGGAGGTGGTCGAGCGCGTGGTCTCCCAGCCCAAGCCGCGCTGCCTGATGCGGGGCTTCGGCGAGAGCTCGGTGGACCTGGAACTGCGGTTCTGGATCCGCGACCCGGCCAACGGGACCAGGAACGTGTCGAGCGACGTGCTGCTCGGCGTCTGGGACCGGTTCCACGAGCACGGCATCCGGATCCCCTTCCCCCAGCGCGACCTCCACCTCAGGAGTGCGGAGGCGCCGATGCCGGTGACGGTCACGCAGGCAAAGGAATGACCTGCAGGGGCCTGTCCCCCAGGGCCTGTCCTCAGGGCCTGTCCTCCGGCGCCGGCTTGGCCTCGGCGACGCTGGTCGGTTCGGGGGCCGGCGGGCGGTCTTGCGGGTGGGCGGCCTTGCCGCCGTGGCTGGCGGCGGCTTCGGCCGTCTCGTCCGCGTTCGCGCGCGGGTCCGGGAGCGCGCCGATGCCGTCGGTGGGCAGGGTGTCGGCGACGAAGGCGCCGCGGCGGCCCATCGGCCGGTCCGGGCCGACGGTGGTGTCGACCGCCGTCTGGTGCTCGATCGCCGCGTCGATCTCCGCCCCGAGGAGGACTGCGTAGGCGGTGATCAGGAACCAGATCATCAGCACGACGACCGCGGCCAGTGAGCCATAGGTCTCCGAATACGAGCCGAAGCTGCGGACATAGGCGGAGAACAGCGCCGATCCCACCAGCCACAGCGCCGTCGCGATCAGCGATCCGGGAGTCAGCCAGTGCCACTTCGCCGCCGTGCGGGACGGCCCCCAGCGGTAGAACGCCCCGAGGGCCAGGATCACCGCGGCGATCAGCACCGGCCACTTGACCAGGGTCACGATCCATTGGGTCACCGGTCCGGTCCCGACCGCGCGCAGCACCGCCGGCAGCACCGCCACCAGCCCCAGCGTCACCGCGACGAACAGCACCAGAGACAGGGTGATCCCCACCGCGGCGATGTTGAGCTTCAGGATGTTGCGGTTCTCGCGCTCATTGTAGACGGTGTTGAGCGCCAGCATCAGCGCGCGGGTGCCGCGGGCCGCTCCCCACAGCGCCACCACCGCGCCCAGGGCCGCGCCCCAGCCGGCGGTCGCCTTGGGCGTCGTCGCGAGGCGGGTCAGCTGCTCGCGCATGATGTCCTCGGACTGGTCCGGCAGCACGCCGACCAGCCCCTCCATCAGTCCCTGCACCTCCGCCGGGTCGGAGACCAGGGCATAGAGGGCGACCAGCGCCGCCAGCCCCGGCGCCACCGACAGCATCAGGTAGAAGGCGATGCCGCCCGCCGTGACTCCCAGATTGTGCGCGCCGATATTGAACCACACGCGCTTCAGGATGCGCCACCAGCCGCGCCGGGGGATCGCCCAGGGCCGGCGCGCGTCGCGGCCGATGTCGGTCATCGCCCGTGTCCCCACCGCTTGCGTCCCTCGGCCCGCGGGCTCACCTGCCCGGCAGGAGAACCGGCCGCCGCGAGGTCCGCCATGCCCCGAGAGATCGATCCCCAGGACGCCCGACAGGGCCGGCGCGTGCTCGGCCGGCGGAGCCTTCCCGTCTTTCTGGTACTGCTGGTGCTCGCCATCCTGGTCGTCGCCCTGCTCGGCTGATCCTCGCGGCCGACCGGCGCCGCGCGCGCTTCGGCGCCGCCGCCGGCGGAGGTGATGGTAGGGCGTGTGCCCGCCGACGGCCAGTCGGTACCGGCACGCATCGGGTCGGTCCCCGCCGGCTCACGCCCGCAGCAGCAGCCGTTCCGGATCGGCCAGCACCCCGGCCAGGTCCGAGACGAAGCGCGCCGCGTCGGCCCCGTCGTTCAGCCGGTGGTCGAACCCCAGCGACAGCGGCAGCATCAGCCGCGCCACCAGGCCCCAGTCGTCCAGGTCGCCCTCGGCGACCGGGGTCAGCGCGGCCCGCCCGACCCCCAGGATCGCCGCCTGGGGCGGGTTGATGATCGGGGTGAAGAAGCTGCCGCCGAGCGGCCCGACATTGGTGATCGAGAAGGTGCCGCCGGTGAGCCGGTCGCGCCCCAGGCTGCCGTCCTTGGCGCCGGCGGTCAGCTCGGCCAGTTCCGCCGCCAGGGTCAGGATGTCCTTGGTGCCGGCATCGCGGACCACCGGAACCAGGAGGCCGCGATCGGTCGCCGTGGCGACGCCGATATGGATCTCCCGATGGAGAACGATCTCCTCCGCCTCGGTATCGAGCGAGGCGTTGAACCGGGGATGGTCGGCCAGGACCGCCGCCGCGGCCTTGATCAGGAAGGGTGTCAGCGTCAGCGGCGGCCCGTCCTCGCCCGCCGCCTCCCGCCGGCGGCGGCGCAGCCGCTCCAGCCCGGTCACGTCGACCGTGTCGTGGTGGGTGACATGGGGGATCTCCGCCCAGGCGCGCGCCATGGTCCGCGCCACCGCCCGCCGGACGGAGCGCAGGGGCACCCGCTCGGCCTGCGCCTGGGCAGGCGCTTCGGCGGCCGGCGCTTCGGCGGCCTGCTCCCCGGCGGGCGCGCGCCCGCGGCCCTCGGCGGCCTCGCGGACATCCGCCTCGGTCACCCGGCCGTCGGAGCCGGTGCCGTCGACGGCAGCGAGGTCGACATCCAGCTCGCGCGCCACCCGGCGCGTGGCCGGCGTCGCCTTGACCGGGGCGCCGCCGCGACGCCCGCCGGACGGACGCCCCGTCCCGTCCTTCCCCGTCCCGGCCTTCCCCGTCCCGTCTTTCCCGGTCCCAGCCTTCCCCGTCCCAGCCTTCCCGGTCCCGGGCTCGCCGCGCGGCGCTTCCTCCGCCTCGGCCTCGGCCGGTTCGCGCTTCTCCTCCCCGGCGTCCTCCCTCTCCTCGGCGTCCTCCTTCTCCTTGGCGTCCTCCTTCTCCTTGGCGTCCCCGTTCTCCTTGGCGTCCCCGTTCTCCTCGGCCTCCTCCGGCTCGGCCTCCTCCGCCTCGGCGCCCTTGCCGGCGGCGGGTTCCTCCGAGCCCGTGTCGATCGTCATCAGGAGGGCGCCGACCTCGACCAGGTCGTCGACCGCCACGTCGATCGAGGCGACGGTGCCGGCATAGGGCGCGGGCAGGTCGACCGCCGCCTTGTCGGTCTCCACGACGAAGACCGTGTCGCCTTCCTCGACCCGGTCGCCTTCGGAGACGGTGATCTCGCGGATCTCGGCCTCGTGGATGCCTTCGCCGGGGTCCTGCAGTCGGAATTCCTTGGCCATCTCGATCTCCGGGATCCAGGGGCTGCCGTCAGTACGACAGGCACGCGCGCGCGCCGTCGAGGATCCGCGCCGCGTCGGGCATGTAGTTCTGCTCGCGGGCGAAATAGGGGACCATCGTGTCCCAGCCGGCGACCCGCCGGACCGGGGCCTCCAGGTGCAGGAAGGCCGCCTCGGCGACCCGCTGGGCGATTTCCGCGGCGGGGCCGTAGGTCTGCGGCGCCTCGTGCACCACGACCAGCCGGCCGGTGCGCCGGACCGACTCCGCGATCGCGTCGGTGTCGAGCGGCGCCAGCGTGGCGAGGTCGAAGACCGTCGCCTCGACGCCGTCCTCCTCGGCCAGCGTCTCCGCCGCCGCCAGGGTCCGGTGCAGCATGGCACCCCAGGCGACCATGGTCAGGCCGTCGCCCTCGCGCACGCGGCGGGCCTCGCCGATCGGCAGGGTCTCCTCCTCGTCCGGCACCTCCTCCTTGATCGATCGGTAGACCTGCTTGGGCTCCATGAAGATGACCGGGTCCGGGTCGCGGATCGCGCTGACCAGCAGTGCCCGCGCCGTGCGCGGGGTGGACGGAATGACCGTCTTGAGCCCCGGCGTGTGCGCCCAGTAGACCTCGCGGCTTTCCGAGTGGTGCTCCAGGGCACGCACCCCGGCGCCATAGGGCATGCGCACCACCATCGGCACCGCGAACCGGCCGCCGGAGCGCCAGCGCATCCGCGCCGCGTGGGCCTCGATCTGGTTGAAGGCGAGATAGGAGAAGCCGGAGAACTGCATCTCCGCGACCGGCCTCAGCCCGTTGATCGCCATGCCCACCGCACTGCCGACGATCGCCGATTCGGCCAGCGGCGTGTCGATCACCCGGCCCTCGCCGAAGGCGTCGAGGAGACCTTCGGTGACCCGGAAGATGCCGCCGTCGACTCCGACGTCCTCGCCCAGCAGCACGACGGTCTCGTCCCGCTCCATCTCCTGGCGCAGGGCGAGGTTGATCGCCTGGACCATGGTCCGCTCGGCCATCTCACGCCTCCTCGCGCCGGCGCTCGCCGCCGCCGTCGTCGTCGCCGCCGCCCTTGCCGCCGCCCTTGCCGCCGCCCTTGCCGCCGGACGTCCCGCCGCGGCCCTCCAGGGCCAGGAAGGCGTCGCGCTGGGCGGCCAGATGCGGCGGCATCTCGGCGAAGTGGTTGTCGAACATCGCCTCCGGCCGGCGATCCAGGTCCTCGATCCGCCGTTCGGTCGCCGCCCAGGCGTCGAGGATCTCCTGCTCGATCGTCTCCTCGAGGTCGGCCAGGCCGTCGTCGTCGATCAGCCCGCGGTCCTTCATCAGCACGGCGAGCCGGGCCAGCGGCTCGCGCCTGCGCCAGGTCTCGACCTCGTCCTCGTCGCGGTACTTGGTGGGATCGTCGGCCGTGGTGTGCAGGCCCAGGCGGTAGGTGACGCATTCGACGAAGGTCGGCCCGTCGCCGGCGCGCGCCCGGTCCACCGCCTCGCGCGCCGCGGCATGGACCGCGGGCAGGTCGTTGCCGTCGACCTGGATGCCCGGCATGCCGTAGGCCAGCGCCTTCTGGGCGAGGGTGCGCGATGCCGTCTGGCGCTCCCTCGGCACGGAGATGGCCCACTGGTTGTTCTGGCACAGGAAGACGACCGGCAGGCGGAACACGCCGGCCATGTTCAGCGCCTCGTGCAGATCGCCCTGCGAAGTCGCGCCGTCGCCGAAATAGGTCATCGTCACCGCGTCGCCGCCCCGCAGCTTTTCCGCATAGGCGATGCCGGTGGCGTGCAGCGGCTGGGTGCCGACGGGGATCGCCACCGGCAGGTCCCGCGATTCTTCGGGAATCGCAGCCCCTTCGGTATAGCCCGCGGCGTAGAGGAAGATCCGGTCGATCGGCAGGCCACGCCAAAGGGCGACCGCATTTTCCCGATAGGACGGCACCACCCAGTCGTCGTCCTTCAGCGCGGCCGCGCTGCCGACCTGCGCGGCCTCCTGGCCTTCGACCGGCGCAAACGTGCCGATCCGGCCCTGGCGCTGCAATTTGAGGAGCCGGGCATCGAGCTTCCGGGCGGTCAGCATCACCCGGTGCATGGCACCGAGCCGATCGTCGTCGATGCCGATCTCCTCCCCCTCGGCGATCGTCCCGGACTCGTCCAGGAGGGTCAGGAATTCCAGCTCCGGCTTCACGTCCAGTCTGCCGCGCGGCATTGCCGCCCTCCCGTGTTTCGCAGGCCTCGGGCTCAGGCTCCGGGCTCAGGCTCGGGGCTCGGGCTCCGGGCCCTGGCAGGCATGTTGGCGCACGCGGCGGCGCTGCGAACCCCCGTCCTGCCCGGTCCCGCCGTGAACGGCACCGCGCGCCCATCCATCGACCGGGCCAGGCGCAGCAATAAAGTTTCTGATTTTCGCGAAGGTGGTGAATGCGACGAAGTTTTGTATTGCAAAAGTGAGGCGGTCTGGTGCCTCAATGCGCAACAAAACACATCCTCGTCGCAGGATGATTTTCAATATGCAAATCCGCTATGGTTAACGTCGCAAATTCGGTAATCCCAAGGTCTATAAACAAGGCGTAATACGAAAAGATATGTGCTAAAAGATGGTTCGATAAATTCCTTTCGAAGCAAGGGATTTACGCGATTTAGCGGCGATGCGAACAGTGAGCGGCCCGTTTGGCACGGGACGTGTAACCAGAGGGGCGAGGTTTCCGAAGGCGCCGGTCGCGAACGAAACAAAATTGCCGGCGCTTGTGCCATCTAGAGGGGATAACCATGAGCGATACCATGATCACCGCCGCGCTGGTTTCCGGCGATCTGCTGTTCCGCGAGGCATTCGGCCGGCTGGGCGCCCATATCGGCGTCGCGGTGCAGCGCCAGGCGCAGACGGTCGACGAGCTGATCGCCGACGGCGCGGCGATGCCGGAACTGATCATCATCGTCGGCTGGAGCACCGGCGACGACGCGTTTCTGGAGGGGGTCTCCCGGCTGCGCGAGCGGGCCGCCGGGTCGCGCCTGCTGGTGCTGACCGACAGTGCGGAGCCGCAGCCGATGCACGAGGCGCTGCAGGCGGGCGTCGACGGGTTCCTGCACCGGAACATGAGCTCGGAGGCGCTGTCCCACTCGATCCGGCTGATCATGTATGGCCAGGCCGTGGTGCCGATGAGCGTCGTGTCGAAGTTCCTGGAAGGCGCCGGCAGCCGCCGGCCCGGCGCGGGCGTGCCGACCGCGGAGGCCGAGAACCTGACCCCGCGCGAGCGCGACATCCTGAGCCTGCTGGCCGAGGGGCAGCCGAACAAGGTGATCGCCCGCCGGCTCGGCACCTGCGACGGCACGGTCAAGGTCCATCTGCGCCGGATCATGCGCAAGCTGGGCGTCCAGAACCGGACCCAGGCGGCGATCTGGGCGCTCGACCACCTGCAGGGCCACGAGCCCCGCGAACTGGCGAGCTGAGCCCAACCGGACAGGTTCGCATCCCCTCTCGCCCCGGCCGGCGTGCGGCCGGCCGGGGCGGCAGAGGGTCGCAGGACGTCGCCGTCACCCTTGGGCCGCCCGCACGCGGCGGCGTTTTCGCGACGGGGCGACGACGGCCGTCGCGCGCATCCATCGGATCTGAGCGCCCTACGCCGACGCCAGGGCGTGGCGCACCACCTTCTTCATCAGCGTCGGCAGCGCATGGTCGCCCAGCGCCTCCACCGGCACCCAGACCCCCGCCGCGGGATCGCCCGCCGCGACCCGGCCGACCGCCACGGTCAGGTCCAGGTGGAAATGGGTGAAGGTGTGCCGCACCCGTCCCGGAAGCACCCGCCAGTCCGCCGCCACCGGCGCCGCCGCCCGGGCTGCCGCGTCGCCCGGATCGGTCGCGCCGTCTTCCGTCCACGGGCTCGACGGCACCTCCATCAGCCCGCCCAGAAGCCCGCTTTCCGCCCGCCGGCGCAGCAGCACGGCGCCCGACGGGTCGGTCACCCAGAACGCCACCGCGCGCCGGGTCGGTTTCGCCTTCTTCTTCGCCTTGACCGGCAGGTCCTCCGCCATCCCCGCAGCGCGGCCGGCGCAGGGGCCGGCCAGCGGGCACAGGATGCATTTCGGCTTTCTCGGCGTGCAGATCGTGGCCCCCAGATCCATCATCGCCTGGGTGTGGTCGCCCGGACGATCCTGCGGCACCAGCGTCGCGGTCAGCGCGCGCAGGGCCGGCTTGGCTCCCGGCAGCGGATCCTCGACGGCGAACAGGCGCGCCACCACCCGCTCGACATTGCCGTCCATCGCCGCCGCCGGTCGGTCGAAGGCGATCGCCGCCACCGCCGCGGCGGTATAGTCGCCCACGCCCGGAAGCTGCCTCAATTCCTGCTCAGTCTCGGGGAAGCGGCCGTCGGGCCGGGCGGCGACGGCGCGCGCGCACCTGTGCAGGTTGCGCGCCCGGGCATAGTAGCCGAGGCCCTGCCAGGCGTGCAGCACGGCGTCCAGGTCCGCCGCAGCCAGGTCGGCGACGGTCGGCCAGCGGTCCAGGAAGTCGCGGAAATAGGGTCCGACCGTGGCCACCGTCGTCTGCTGGAGCATGATCTCGCTCAGCCAGACATGGTAGGGATCCGGACGCCGGCCGGGTTCGGCGCGCCAGGGCAGGCGGCGCCGGTGCCGGTCGTACCAGGCCAGCAGCGCGGCCGACGCCGCGCCTGGCGCCAGGCTGCCCGGATCGGCATCCGAGCCCGGGGCGGGGTTGGAGATGGAGGCGGAGGCATCGTGGAAGGCGCGGCTCATCGTCACCTCGGCCGGGGGAATGTCCGCCGCGGCGCCCGCGGCGGCCGGCATCCTAGCCCGGCGGCGACGCGCGCCCAACCGCCGTCGCGCCGCACGGGCCGCCCCACGGGCCGCCCGGGCCGCCGCACGGGCGGCCGCACGCGCCCACCGCAGGCGGGCGCGCCGTCATGAGCCGGCCGCGCCAGCTCGGCGGCCTGGCCGGGCCGCTCGCGCGCCGGGCGCTGGGGCGAAAGGCCTCGGCGCTGGGCGCCCTGCTCGCCGACTGGCCGGCCGTGGTCGGCCCGGAGACCGCGGCGATCGCCCTGCCGGAGAAGCTCACCTTCCCGAAGGACCGGCAGGATTCCGCCACGCTGACGCTGAAGGTCGACCCGTCGCAGGCGCTGGAGCTGCAGCACGACCTGCCCTGGCTGATCGAGCGGATCAACGGCCATTTCGGCTATCGCGCGATCGACCGGATCAAGCTTGTGCAGGGCGCGATCCTGCGTGCCGCACCCAAGCCGCCGCCACGCCCGCCCGGTCCGGCGGAGGAGAACGAGATCGCGGGACTGGTCGCGGGCGTCGCCGACGCCGACCTCAAGGACCGGCTGGCCGCGCTGGGCCGCGCGCTCTGGACGCGCACGCCGGAGAGCCCAGGGGCAGGTCCCAAGGGCCGCGGCGGGGCCGGCGGGACGGAGCCGGGGCGTTGAAAACGCTCCACAGGAATCTGCGCCGCCGCGCGCTGCGGCCGCTTGCCGCGGCCGAAGGCCCGGCGGTATAGTCAACATCTAGTGGATCGGAGGCAGAATTGCAGCGCAGAACACTAGCGATTGGGGCTCTCGCCGGGGCCGCCACGGTCGCGGCCGGGCTGCCGGTCGGCCGCTTCGGCACCCGCGTCGCCCGCGCCCAGGACTGGCAGCCGGAGGTGACGGCGTTCGACTTCGTCAAGGGCGCCGAGGATGCGCCGGTGACGCTCATCGAATACGCCTCGCTGACCTGCGGGCATTGCGCCAACTTCCACAACGACACGCTGCCGGAGTTCACCGAGCGCTACATCGACCCGGGCCAGGTGCGCATGGTCTGGCGGCAGTTCCCGCTCAACGGCCTGGACCTGAGGGCCGGCATGCTGGCGCGCTGCCTGCCGGAGGCTCGGTTCTTCTCCTTCGTCGACATCCTCTACCAGACCCAGAGCGACTGGCTGGCCGCCGACGACCAGATGGCGGCAGTGGCCCGACTGGCGCGCACCGCCGGCCTCAGCCAGGACGAGATCGACGCCTGCATGGCGGACGAGGACCTGGCCGACCGGATCGTCCAGGTTCGCCTGGACGCGGAGCAGAAGTACAATGTCAGCGCCACGCCGACCTTCGTGATCGAGGGCGAGGTGGTGTCCGGGAACCGGCCGCTCTCCTTCTTCGCCGAGAGGATCGATCCGCTGCTCGACACGTGAGCCTCCGATCCGCCACCCGCCCCGGCCCCCCGGCGATCCTCCGGCGGGCCGGGGCGTCTGCGAAAGTCGCCCGCCGTTGCAGTTCACCAAGCTTCGCCTGACCGGCTTCAAGTCTTTCGTCGATCCGACCGAACTGGTCATCGAACCGGGGATCACCGGCGTCGTCGGTCCGAACGGCTGCGGCAAGTCGAACCTGTTCGAGGCGCTGCGCTGGGTGATGGGCGAGACGTCGGCCAAGCGGATGCGCGGCTCGGAGATGGACGACGTGATCTTCGGCGGCACCAGCGAGCGGCCGCCGCGCAACATCGCCGAGGTCGTGCTGTCGCTCGACAACGGCAAGCGCACCGCACCGGCGGCGTTCAACCACCATGACGAGCTGGAGGTCAGCCGCCGGATCGAGCGCGGCTCCGGCTCCGACTACCGGATCAACGGCAAGGGCGTGCGCGCGCGCGACGTCCAGCTCCTGTTCCAGGACCACGGCTCCGGCGCGCACTCCCCGGCGCTGGTCAGCCAGGGCCGGGTCGCCGCCCTGATCAGCGCCAAGGCGACCGACCGCCGCCTGCTGCTGGAGGAGGCGGCGGGCATCATGGGACTGCACAGCCGCCGCCACGAGGCGGAGCTGAAGCTGAAGGCGGCGGAGGAGAACCTTGTCCGCCTGGAGGACGTGATCCAGGCGATGGAGGGCCAGCTGGGCGGCCTGAAGAAGCAGGCCCGCCAGGCCGCCCGCTATCGGGCGCTTTCCGACCGCATCCGCGAGGCGGAGGCGGTGGTCCTGCACCTCCGGCTGATCGAGGCGCAGAAGAAGCTGGCGGCCGCCCGCCAGGCCCATCAGGCCAACGAGGAGGTGGTGCGCGAGCACATGCTGGCGGTGACCCGCGCCACCACCGCCGCCGCCGAGGCCGGCGAGGCCGTGGAGCCGCTGCGCCGGCGCGAGGCGGAGGCAGCGGCGGCGCTGCAGCGCCTGACGATCGCGCGCGACCGGCTGGCCGACGAGGAGAAACGGATCGAGGCCGAGCGGGCGGAGGGGGAGCGGCGGCTCGCCCAGCTCACCGGCGACATCGAGCGCGAGAAGGATCTCGCGGCCGACGCCGAGGCGGCGCTGGAGCGCCTGGCGCTGGAGCGCGGCCGGCTGGAGGCCTCGCGCGCCGGCGAGGGCGAGGCTTGGCAGCAGGCGGACGCCGCGCTGGCCGAGGCCAAGGCCGCGGTCGAGGACCTGGAGCGCGAACTGGAGGCGCGGACCGAGCGGGTCGCCGCCGACGAGGCCGCCCGCGACCAGCTGGAGCGCCGGATCCGCGAGCTCGAGGAGGCGCTGGGCAAGACATCGCGCCGGCTGGAGGCCGCGACCGCCGAGCGCGCGGCGATGGAGCGGCAGATCGCCGAGAGCCCGGACGTGGCCGAGGCGGAGGCGGCGGTCGCCGCTGCCGACCGCGCCCTGGCCGATGCCCGCCACGCCGCCGAGGCGGCCGAGGATCGCCGCCAGGCGGCGGAGGACCGGCGCCAGGCCTCCGGCGAGACCGAGCGCGAGGCCCGCGATGCCGCGCAGACCGCGGAGGCGGCGCTGGCGCGGCTGAAGGCGGAGGCCGACGGCCTGCTGGCGGCCCTCGGCAGCGGCCGGCCGAAGGGGCAGACCTGGCCGCCGATCCTGGACTCCGTCGCCGTCGCCAAGGGCTACGAGGCCGCGTTCGGCGCGGCGCTCGGCGACGATGCCGAGGCGCCGGCCGACGCGGCCGCGCCGATCCACTGGCGCGCCCTGCCGCCGCTCTACGGCGAGGTCGGTTGGCCGGAGGGGGTGGAGCCCCTGCCCGACCGGGTCGACGCCCCGGCGGAGCTGGCGCGCCGGCTGTCCCATATCGGCGTGGTCGCGGACGAGGCGGCGGGGGAAGGGCTGGCGGCCCGCCTGGCGCCGGGTCAGATGCTGGTCGGCCGGGACGGCGCGGTCTGGCGCTGGGACGGGCTGGTCAAGCGGGCCGGTGCCCCCTCGGCCGCCGCGGCGCGGCTGCAGCAGCGCAACCGCCTGGCCGAGCTGGAGGGCGAGATCGAGGCCGCGCAGGCGTCGGCCGGGGAGGCCCGCGCCGGCGTCGACCGGGCCCGCGCCGCCCGCGAGGCCGCCGCGCGCGACGCCGACGTCGCCACGACCGCGGCGAAGGAGGCACGGCGCGGCGTCGACCAGGCCTATGCCGGCGCCGACCGGGCGCGCGGCCGCCATGCGGAGCTGGAACGCCAGGCGGCGGCGCGGCAGAGCAAGTATGCCGGGCTGGTCGAGACCGCCGAGCGTCTGGCCCAGGAGAGGGAGGAGGCGGTGGCCGCGGTGGAGGCCGCGCGGGCCGCCCGCGCCGACCTGCCCGACACGGCCGAGCAGCGCGCCGCGATCGCGGAGCTGCGTGGCCGGCTGGCGGAGGCACGCAGCGTCCAGGGCGACCGGCAGAATGCGCTCGACCGTCTGACGCGGGAGGCGCGCCAGCGCTCCGACCGGCTGATCACCCTCGAGGACGAGGTGCGCGGCTGGCAGAGCCGGGCGTCCGGCGCCGGCGAGCGGCTGGCTGAGCTGGAGAGCCGCGCCGGCGGGGAGCGCGAGCGACTGGAGGCGCTGGCCGGCCGGCCGGCCGAGATCGAGGCGCAGCGCAGCGTCCTGCTCGACCGGATTGCCGAGGCGGAGCGCAACCGCCGCACCGCCGCCGATGCGCTGGCCGGGGCCGAGGCGACCGCCCGCGACACCGCCCGCGTCCTGAAGGAGGCCGAATCGGCGCTGGCGGCCGCCCGCGAGAAGCGGGTGCGCGCCGAGGCCGAGGTCGAGGCGGCGATGACCGCAGTCCAGGCCGTGCGCGAACGGATCGAGGAGCGGCTGGAGGTGGCGCCGGAAAAGGTGGGCCAGCTCGCCGGCCTCGCGCCCGGCGACGCGCTGCCCGATCTCGCGGCGACCGAACAGAAGCTGGAGCGCCTCCTGCGCGAGCGGGAGACCATGGGGCCGGTCAACCTGCGTGCCGAGACCGAGGCCAACGAGCTCGACCAGCAGATCCAGGGCATGCATGCCGAGCGGGAGGACCTGATCGCCGCCATCGCCCGGCTGCGCCAGGGAATCGGCAGCCTGAACAAGGAGGCGCGCGAACGCCTGCTAGGCGCCTTCGACGTCGTCGACGGCCATTTCCAGCGGCTGTTCGGCCGGCTGTTCGGCGGGGGCAAGGCCTATCTCAAGCTGACCGAGGCGGAGGACCCGCTCAACGCCGGGCTGGAGATTTTCGCCAGCCCGCCGGGCAAGCGGCTGCAGCACCTCTCGCTGCTGTCCGGCGGCGAGCAGGCCCTGACGGCCGTCGCCGTGCTGTTTGCGGTGTTCCTTACCAATCCGGCGCCGATCTGCGTGCTGGACGAGGTCGACGCGCCGCTGGACGACGCCAATGTGGACCGGTTCTGCTCGCTCCTGGAGGAGCTGTCGGACACCAACACGACCCGCTTCCTGCTGGTCACCCACCACCGGATGACCATGGCTCGGGCGCACCGGCTCTACGGCGTGACGATGACCGAGCGGGGCGTGTCCAAGCTGGTGTCGGTCGACCTGCAGCAGGCCGAACATCTGCGCGAGACCGCCTGACGCCGCTCGCGGCCGCTTCCCGCCTTCGGCGAACCCGCCGATTTCCGCGGTTTTCGGGGCAGCTTGCCGCACTGCGGGAGGGGGCAGCATCCGACCTTGACAGGGCCGGAGGGGTGCCCCTAAGTTGCCGCGCGCTTTCGGGCGCGGAACCGGCCTTGAACGGGATTTCCCCGGCACTTGACCGATCGCAAACGCCCTTCGCCGCGCCGCGGCGGGTTCGACGAGCCGCCCCGTCAGGGCGATTTCGACGAACGCCTGGACGCCGCCCTGCGGCGCCGTAAGGGGCGCGACGATCAGGAGGCGGGGCGATCGGCGGCGATGGGGGCCGGCCTGCGAATCGCGGTCGAACTGTCGGCCGCGGTGATCGTCGGGGCCGGCATCGGCATCGTCCTGGACCGTTGGCTCGGGACCTCGCCCTGGCTGCTGATCGCGTTCTTCATCGTCGGCTGCGCGGCCGGGTTCCTCAACGTCTACCGCACCGCGCAAGAACTGGACCGACAGGCGAAGGAACGGCGGGGGCGGGCGAAGGAGCGCGACGGCTGAGGCCGGCCGACCCGGTGGGCCTCAGTCGCGACGGACAGTAAAGACCGCCGGCCGGATCGCTCGTCCGGCCGGTTTCCTGGAAGAGGGGCGGGCGACCGCCCCGCCATCGGAGGGGCCCCCGCCGGGGCCCGGATGCCTGAGAGAACGGGAGAGACCGCGTGGCTGGTCCGCTGGAACAGTTCGAGATCAAGCCGATCGTGCCGATCCAGGTCGGCGGCCTGGATCTCTCCTTCACCAATTCGTCGCTGTGGATGATGATCGCCATCGGCGCGGTCACCGTGCTGCTGATCGGCGCCACCAGCGGCCGGGCCCTGGTACCGACCCGGTTCCAGTCGCTGGCGGAGATGTTCTACGAGACGATAGCGAACATGGTGCGGGACAACGTGGGGTCGGAGGGCCGGCGCTTCTTCCCGTTCGTCTTCACGCTCTTCATGTTCGTGCTGTTCGCCAACCTGCTCGGCATGATCCCGGGCAGCTTCACGGTCACCAGCCACATCGTCGTGACCTTTGCGCTGGCCCTGTTCATCTTCATCGCGGTGACGATCATCGGCGTGGTGCGCCACGGCGCGAAGTTCCTGTCGCTGTTCTTCCCGCACGGCGCGCCGTGGTGGACCGGCATCATCCTGATCCCGGTGGAGCTCGTGTCCTACCTGTCGCGCCCGATCAGCCTGTCGGTCCGACTGTTCGCCAACATGGTCGTCGGGCATGTGCTGCTGAAGGTGATCGCCGGCTTCATCGCGCTGATGGGCGTCTTCGGGTTCATCCCGTTCATCGCCCTGGTGCCGCTGACGGCGCTGGAGATCATGATCGCCATCATCCAGGCCTACGTGTTCACGATCCTCACCTGCGTCTATCTGCACGACGCGCTGCACCTCCACTGACGGGTGCCGCCGCGCGTCGTCGCTCTTCCTCCCATCGATCCCTCCCTTACGCTTCGTGAAAGGACAGCGTCATGGAAGCTGAAGCCGCTCGTTATCTGGGTGCCGGTCTGGCCGCCATCGGCATGATCGGTGCCGGTATCGGCGTCGGCAACGTGTGGGCGAGCTACATCACCGCCCTCGCCCGCAACCCGGCCGCCAAGGACGACATCGGCGCGAATATCTGGATCGGCTTCGCCGTGACGGAAGCCATCGCGCTGTTCGCCCTGATCATCGGCCTGATCGCGCTGTTCGGCTGACCGCCTGCGCCGACGGCGGCGCTCGCGGTCACGCGCTCCTGAATGCAGGGCACGGGGGCCGTCGGCGACGGTCGTCGGCGGTTCTCGGAAGCGGTGGAGGCGACGGTATCCGGCCGGCCCCCGGCAAGGGTGGACCGGCCGGCGTCCGCCGCCCCGATCTGCGGCGGCTCCCGACGGACCGATGATCCCGTCATCGGCCGAGGCGGGCCGCCGGACCGGACCCGAACGGTCAAGGGGCCGGGACTCCAGGGGACCGGTAGATCGGTTCCGGATTGCCTCCGGTACTCCAAGGCCGGTTTGCGCCAGCCGATCCTGCCGCCGTCCGCTTGCCGCCGTCCGCTTGCCGCCGTCCGCTTGCCGCCGTCCCCTTCCGGCCCTTGCGGCCGGGCCGATCCGCCGTTTCCGCCGAGCCCGCGATCCCGGCTCCGTGCCGGGTCCGTATCCCCCCGGGGAGACCCCGATGCCTCAATTCGACCCGTCCTCCTTCGCCGGCCAGATCTTCTGGCTGATCGTGACCTTCGGGCTGCTCTACGTGCTGATGTCGCGGATCGCGCTGCCGCGGATCAGCGAGGTGCTGGAGGAGCGGTCCGAGCGCATCGCCAACGACCTGGAGCATGCCGAGCGGCTGCGCAAGGAGGCCGAATCGGTCATCGAGCAGTACGAGGCGGCGCTGGCCAAGGCCCGCGGCGAGGCGTCCTCCGTGATCGGCCAGGCCAACAAGGAGATCGCCCAGGCGGCGGCTGCCCGGCAGGCGGACTTCGACAAGCATCTCGACGGCAGGATCGGCGAGGCGGAGAAGCGGATCACCGTCGCCCGCGACGAGGCGATGGCCCAGGTCCGCGACATCGCGGTCGAGGCCAGCCGCGCCGTCGCCGACCGTCTGATCGGCGTGCAGCCGACCGAGGCGGAAGCCGGCAAGAAGGTCGACCAACTGATGAAGGAGGGCGCGCGGTGACCGACTGGTTCCCCACCGACCTGACGCCGATCGTCGCCTCCGCCGCCGAGAAGGCGGCCCGCGTCGACGGTCTGGTGAAGTCCGTGCTGGCCGAGGCCACCGGCGAGAACGCCGAGGTCGAGGTCGCCCATGGTCCGGCGATCCCGACCGAGATCTGGCTGCTGGGCGCGCTGGCGATCGTCATCGCGATCGCCTGGAAGCCGGCCAAGCGCGGCATCCTGGAGGCCCTCGACGGCCGGGCGGCGCGCATCGCCGCGGAGCTCGAGGAGGCCAAGAAGCTGCGCGAGGAGGCGCAGTCCCGGCTCGCCGAGCTGCAGCGCCGGCAGCGCGACGCGATGGGCGAGGCGGAAGAGATCATCGCCCATGCCCGCTCCGAAGCCGAACGCCATCGCGCCGAGGCGGCCGCCGCCGTGGAGGAACAGCTGGCGCGGCGGGAGAAGCAGGCGATGGACCGCATCGCCCAGGCGGAAGCCCAGGCCGCGGCCGACGTGCGCGCCATGGCGGCGGACCTCGCGGTCGCCGCGGCCCGGCAAATCATCATCGAGACGGTCGACGAGAAGCGGGCCGCGGCCCTGGTCGACGGTGCCATCAAGGAACTGCCGGACCGCCTGCACTGACGGGACGCCCCCGCAGGTCGCGTCGAAGGCGCGACGGTCCGGCGTCGGCGCCTGGCCGCCGCCCACCAAGGTCCCCGCCTTCGCGCGCCTGCGCGGGGATGACCCCGTGAAGACTGCGACCAGCAACAGCGTATTGGCCCCCGCCTTCGCGCGTCTGCGCGGGGATGACCTTGTCTGGTTGATGTTCAAGACGAAAAAGCGCGGGTCATGCCCGCGACGGCGGGCACCTCCCGGGCAGGGGCGCTCCCGTCGCAAGGCGCACCGTCCACCAAGATCCCCGCCTTCGCGGCGCGACCTCACCTGATTGAAATTCAATACTAAAAATCGCCGTCATGTCCGGGACGGCAGGCCTTCCAGCACAACGATCTCATAGGGCTCCAGCAACAGGCCGAGGCCGCTGCGCGGACGGGCGGTCGCCGAGACCAGGTCCCGCCACGGCGGCCGCCCCAGCAGCGCGAGGAGGCCGCCGTCGGCGACCCATTGCACCCGCTCGGTGACATTGGCCAGCACGACCGCGCGCCGGCCGGCGTTGACCCGCTCCATCCCGAACACATGCGGGTTGGCGAGCGGCAGGATCTCCACCGCCTCTCCGCCCAGCGCGGGCTCCGCCCGCCGGACCGCGGCCAGGCGCCGGATGCCCCGGAAGATCCGGCCGCCCGGGCTGTCGGGATCCGCGCGCGCCGCATCCTCCGCCGGCCAGTCGGCGACCGGCCGGTGCACCCAGCGGGCGTCGACCGCGAGCGTGGGATCGTCGCGGTAGGAGAGGTCGTTCTCCCGCCCCACCTCGTCGCCGAGCCAGATCAGCGGCAGGCCAGGCATGGTCAGCACCAGGCCGTGAAGCAGCACCACCCGGCGGACCGCCAGGTCCATCGCCTCGGCGTTGCCGGAAAGCCGCGCCCGCTCCACCCCGCACAGGCTGGCGGTGGTGCCGGCGATCCGGCAGTCGCCGGTGCGCGGGTTTTCCTGGAACGGCAGCCCGCCGGCGAAACTGCCGGGGAATCGGCCGGTGTAGAAGGCGTTCAGGAACTGGCGGTGGCCGAACCCGTCGATATGGAAGGCCGCCGCATCCTCGTCGGCGAAGCCCCAGCCGATGTCGTCGTGGCCCCGCACATAGTTGACCCAGCCGCTGCCCGGCGGAAGGGCGCAGCGCTTGCGCATCGCATGGCGGGCCAGCCGGGTGTCGCGGGTCGCCAGCATCTCCCAGAGATGGACCATCCAGAGCGGATGGTAGCTGAGCGGCGCTTCGTGCCGGCCGACATAGCTCGCCACCTGGTCCGGGTGGACGATCGCCTCCGACTTGAAGGTCAGCGCCGGCGCCGCCATCGCCGCCAGCGCGTTGAACGCGCGGATCAGCCGGTGCGCGCCGGGCCGGTTCTCGCAGTCGGTGCCCAGCTCCTTCCAGATGAACGGCACCGCGTCGAGCCGCAGCACCTCGACCCCGCGGTTGGCGAGGAACAGCATCTCCGCCAGCATCCGGTCGAACAGCGCCGGGTTGCCGAAGTTCAGGTCCCACTGGTAGGCGTAGAAGGTCGACCAGACCCAGCCGTCGAGCTCCGGCACCCAGAGGAAATTGTCGCTGCCCCGGTCCGGGAAGATCTCGCGCAGATGGGGCTGGTAGGCGTCGGGCAGGCGGCGGTCGGGGAAGACGCGATAGAGGTCGCGGGCCTCCGGATCGCCGACCTTGGCGGCGCGGGCCCAGTCGTGGTCGTCGGCAGTGTGGTTGAAGACGAAGTCGAGGCAGAGCCGCATACCGCGGCGCGCCAGCTCCCCCGCCAGATCCTCCAGCTGCGCCATGGTGCCGATCCGCGGCTCCACCTCGCGATAGCTGGAGACGGCGTAGCCGCCGTCGTTCTCCCCCGGGCGCATCTTCAGGAGGGGCATCAGGTGGACATAGGTGACGCCGAGCTCCTCGAGATAGTCGAGGTGGCGGCGGAACCGGGCCAGATCGCCGGCCCACCGGTCGACATAGCAGACGGCGCCCAGGTGGCGGTGATCGGACCACCAGGGCTCCGCCGCCGCCTCGGCCCCGGCGTCCCGGCGCTTCAGCCGCGTCGGCCGCATGGCGGCGGCCCGGGCGGCGGTTTCCAGGAACCGCTCCAGCCACCAGACGAAATCCGGACGCGCGCCATAGAGCGGGTGAAGCTCGGCATAGAGCCTCAGGAAATGGGCGTCCATCCGCCGGGCGAAGGCGTCGCGGTCGGCGGGATCGCCGCCCATGCGCTCCAGCACCCGCGGCGCGAGCCGGTCGAGCCAGCGCGCCGCGGCGGCGCGATGGGGCTCGGTCGGCGCGGCGCCCGGGTCGGGGACGGGATAGGGCACGGAAACGGCGTCGGGGGCGTCGGGGGAGAGAGCCATGCCCCTTGCGATACCCCATAGCCCGACGGCCCGCAATGGGGTGGCACGGACGGATGCGGGCGGTTGCCGGCCAAGGACCGACCGGGCGCCAGGCCGGTCCGCCGACCGACCAACCGGCCGGCCTTCGAAGTAGGCTTGATATTGATAATGATTCGCATTACCGTACAGATTGGTTGCCGCGGAACGCCTGTTGCCTATCGGACGGACAGGGGCCAGTGCCCGGTCCGCCCGGCCTCCCCTCCCCCCCAGCGCGAGACCGGAAGCCTCCCGCCATGAGCCGACCCTGGACCCGACGCCGTCTCCTCGCGACCGGGCTGTGTGGCAGCGGTCTCATGCTCCTGCCGGCCCGGCCGCCGCTCGCCGGCGCGGCCGGCCTCGCCCATGGCGCGTCGCCGCTGGGGGCCCTCAAGTACCCGGACGGGTTCGAGGCCTTCGACTATGTCCGCCCGGACGCGCCGAAGGGCGGCAGCCTCCGGCTGGCGCGGATCGGGGCGTTCGACACGCTCGACACCCTGCGCTATCCCGGCCGTCCGCCCGGCGACCTGCGGTTGATCTTCGATCGCCTGATCGTGCCGAGCGCCGACGAACCCGCGGGCTACTACGGCCTGCTGGCCGACGGCGTCGCGCTGTCCAGCGACCTGTCGCGGATCGAGCTGACGCTGGACCCGGCGGCCCGGTGGCACGACGGTCGGCCGGTCACCACGGACGACGTGGTCTTCACCTTCGAGACGCTGAAGCGCGAGGGGGCGCCGTTCTATCGCCAGGCGTTCAGGACCTTGTCGGTCCGGGCGGAGGGTCCGCGCCGCCTCGCCTTCGCCAGCGAACGGCCGGGCGACCGGGAGCTGATCGGCCAGATCGCGGCGCTGCCGATCCACCCGGCCCACGCCGCGCGCGAGGGCACCGCCGCGCCGCTCGGCTCCGGCCCCTATCGCCTGGCGGAGGCCGATGCGCCGAGGCGACTGGTGCTGACCCGGGTGCCCGACTACTGGGCGGCGGACAAGGCGGTCAATCGCGGCCGGCACAACTTCGACCGGCTGGTCTTCGACTATTTCCGCGATTCCGACGTGGCGCTGGAGGCGTTCCTCGGCGGCGAGACCGACCTGCACGCGGAGGCCGAGCCGATCCGCTTCGCCGCCCTGGCCGGGCGCGACGGCCTGACCGTGGCCGAGGCACCGCTGCCGATGGCGGGCGCGCTGTACGGCCTGGTCTTCAACCTGCGGCGGCCGCCGTTCGGCGATCCTCGGGTGCGCCGCGCCCTTGCCTTGGCGTACGCCTTCGAGCCGCTGAACCGCATGCTGTTCGGCGGCGGCCACAAGCGGTTCGAGAGCGTGTTCGGCGAGACCGACCTCGCCGCCGGCGGGCCTGCGAGCGCCGCGGAACGGGCTCTCTTCTCCGCCGCAGGCGCGACCGTGCCCGCCGCCGTGCTGGCGTCGGCCGATCCCTTCGGCGACGCGCCGCCGCCCGGCACCCGCGCGGCCCTGGCCGAGGCCGACCGGCTGCTCGCTGAGGCCGGGCTGACACTGCGCGACGGCGTCCGGCGATGGCAGGGCGCGCCGCTCTCGCCGGAGGTGGTGACGGCCGACCCGGCCTTCGACCGGGTGCTCGGCTGGCTGGCGGAGGCATGGCGGCGGCTCGGCATCGAGCTGCGCACGGCCCGCGGGGATCCCGCCTCAGTGGCGCGCCGGATGCTCGACCGCGGGTTCGATCTGGCGCCGCTGTCCTGGACCCCGGCCCCGCTGCCGGGTTCGGCCGAGCGGCTGCTCTGGCACAGCGACTTGGCGGCGCAGCCGGGATCCTATGCGCTCTCGGGGATCGAGGACCCGGCGCTCGACGCGGCGATCGAGGCGCTGACGGCGGCGCGCTCGGCAACCGCACTGCGCACCGCCGGCCGAGCCTTCGACCGTGCCTTCCGCCACGCCCTGCCGATGCTGCCGCTGTGGCGCGACGCGACGCAGCGGCTGGCGTGGCACGACGGTCTGGGGCGCCCGTCGAGGGAAGCCGCACCGGGCCTGCCGCTGTCGCCCCTCGACCGCTGGTGGCGGGAGGACGCCGGCGCGCCGGGGCGCGACTGAAGAGGCTGCGACGGACCAGGCTGCGACGGGCCAGGATGCGACGGACCAGGCTGCGATGGCACAAAATGGGGCCAACGTGGCGCGGCCGGTACACTCAGCCGCCGTCAATGAACCATTGCCGAGGCTATCATTCTTTGCATAACTGCAGACGAGCCGGATCCCGTCGGATGGCCGTCATGCCCCCCAGTCGTTCGAAACGAGCCCGCGACTTCGCCCTGGTGGCGCCGGAAAGCCACGCCGAAGGCTTCCGCAAGGCGCGGGACGCCCGGCGGACCGAGTTGATCGAGGACTATGTCGAGCTGATCGCCGACTTCATCGACGGCTATGGAGAGGCACGCCAGGTCGACATCGCGCGCCATCTGGGCGTGGCCCAGCCGACGGTCGCGAAGATGCTCAACCGGCTGGGGGAGGAGGGGCTGATCGTCCGGCGGCCCTATCGCGGCGTGTTCCTGACCGAAGAAGGCCGGGCGATCGCCGAACAGAGCCGGCGCCGGCACCGGATCGTCGAGGATTTCCTGCTCAGCCTCGGCATCGGCGAGGAGGTCGCCCGCACCGACGCCGAGGGCATCGAGCATCATGTCAGCGACGAGACCCTGGCCGCCTTCGAACGCTTCGCCCGCGCCTGGCGCTCGGGCGGGGCGGCGTAACCGGCTGTCGACCCTCAACCCGATAAGGTCATCCCCGCGAGGGCGAGGACCTTTCTGGACGGCGCGCCTTGCGGCGGGAGCGCCCCTGCCCGGGAGATGCCCGCCGGCGCGGGCATGACCTTCATTTTTTGTGTTGAATCTCAAACCGTTACAGTCATCCCCGCGAAGGCGGGGACCTCTGTGGACGGCGCGCCTTGCGGCGGGAGTGCCCCTGCCCGGGAGGTGCCCGCCGGCGCGGGCATGACTCTCTTTGTGATGGTGAGCTTCAACCCGATAAAGTCATCCCTGCGAAGGCGGGGACCTTTGTGGACGGTGTGCGTCGCGGTGGCTTGACAGGAGGCAAGCGGGGCCTGATCTTAGCCAAAGCTATACTCGATAGGCTCTCCTACTCTCGGTAGACGAGGCAACAGGATGAAGCGGTGGCTCATTCCCGCGGGTGCGGTGCTGGCGGTGACAGGCGGATCCGCCGCCCCGGCCCAGGACCGGCCCGTCGAGGTCGCGGCGACCGTGGGCATGATCGCCGACGTGGCGCGGACCGTCGGCGGGCCCTGCGCCGACGTCGCGGCGATCATGGGGCCAGGGGTCGACCCGCACCTCTACCAGCCGAGCGCCGGCGACGTGTCGACCTTCCGCGACGCCGACGTGATCCTGTTCGCCGGCTACTCGCTGGAGGGGCAGCTGGGCGACGTTCTGGAACGCTTCTCCGAGACCACGCCGACGGTCGCGGTCGGGCCGTCCTCGATCGACCCGGGCGACCTGATCACGGTGCAGGACATCTACGGCATCGACCCGCATCTCTGGATGGATGCGAGCCTGTGGGCCCAGACGGTGCCGACCATCGCCGCCACGCTGGCCGAACTCGCGCCCGGCTGCGCCGACGCGATCACCGGGCGCGCGGAAGCCTATGCCGCCCAGCTCGACGCCCTGCACGCCTGGGTGGCGGAGAGCATCGCGACCATCCCGGAGGACCAGCGCATCCTGGTCACCGCCCACGACGCCTTCGCCTATTACGGCCGGGCCTACGGCATCGAGGTCGCCGGCATCCAAGGCATCAGCACGGAATCGGAGGCCGGCGTCGCCGATATCCGGGAGATGGCGCAGACCGTGGCCGAGCGCCGCGTGCCGGCCGTCTTCATCGAGAGCACGATCAATCCGCGCACGATCCAGGCGGTGATCGACGCCGCGGCGGAGCGGGGCCATCAAGTGTCGATCGGCGGCGAGCTCCTTTCCGACGCGATGGGTGAACCGGGGACGGCCGCCGGTACGTATATCGGGATGATCCACGGGAACACGGTGACCATCACCGAGGCGCTGGGCGGGGCGCCCCCGCCCCTGCCGCCGGCGCTCGACGCCTGGGCCGAGCAATGGGAGCCGGCGACCGGCGACTGAGGCCCGGCGTCGGCGACGACGCGGAGGGGATGGCACGGAGGGACATCATGGCGCTGACCGCACCACACGACGCGCTGCACGAACCCGATCTCGCGGTCCATGTCGAGGACCTGACCGTCAGCTATCGCGGCAAGCCGGTGCTATGGGACATCGACGTCGACATCCCGCCCGGCGTGATGGCGGCGGTGGTCGGACCGAACGGCGCGGGCAAGTCGACGCTGATCAAGGCGATCCTGGGGCTGGTGCCGCCGACCGCCGGGCACGTCACGATCCACGGCCGCCCCTATCGCGCCCAGCGGCGGCGCGTCGGCTACGTGCCGCAGCGCTCGACCGTGGACTGGGACTTCCCGACCACGGCGATCGACGTGGTGACCATGGGACTTTACGGCCGGCTCGGGTGGCTGAGGCGGCCGGGTCGCCGGGAGCGGGCCCAGGCCCGCGAGGCGCTCGACATGGTCGGCATGGCGGGCTATGCCGACCGCCAGATCAGCCAGCTCTCCGGCGGCCAGCAGCAGCGGGTGTTCCTGGCCCGCGCCCTGGTCCAGGAAGCCGACGTCTATTTCCTCGACGAGCCGATGGCCGGCGTCGACGCAACCACCGAACGGGCGATCGTCGACATCCTCCACCGCCTGCGCCACGCCGGCAAGACCGTGGTGGTGGTCCATCACGACCTGGAGACGGTCAGCAGCTATTTCGACTGGATGCTGATCCTCAACGTTCGGGCGATCGCCCAGGGCCGGGTCGCCGACGTCTACACGGCGGAGAACCTGCGCAAGGCCTATGGCGGGCAGATGGCGCGGCTGGAGCGTGGGGTGTTCGGCGTTCCGCCGCCGCCGGATGCCGGCATCGTGCCGTTCCCCGGAACGCGATGACCCTGCTCGATCTCCTCGGCGACTACACCGTCCGGACCGTCGCCCTGGGGGCGGCGCTGCTGGGCCTGGTCAGCGGCGTGCTCGGCAGCTTCGCGGTGCTGCGCCGGCAGAGCCTGCTCGGCGACACCCTCTCCCATGCCGCCCTGCCGGGCGTCTGCCTGGGCTTCATCGTCGCCGGCGCGCGGGAGATCGGCAGCATCCTGGCGGGCGCGCTCCTCACCGGGGTGCTGGCCGCGCTGCTGGTGCTGCTCCTGACCCGGCGCAGCCGGCTCAAGACCGATGCCGGCCTCGGCATCGCGCTGAGCCTGTTCTTCGCGGTCGGCGTGGTGCTGCTGACCTATGTCCAGGGCACCGGGGACGCGGCGCAGGGCGGGCTCGATTCCTTCCTGTTTGGTCAGGCGGCGGCCCTGCTGCGCGGCGACCTCTGGATCATGGGCGGAGTCACCGCGGCGGCGCTGGCCCTGGTCGCGGCGTTCTGGAAGGAGTTCAAGCTGGTCTCGTTCGACCCCGGCTATGCCGGGTCGCTCGGCCTGCCGGTGGTGGCGCTGGAGGTGACGCTGACGGTGATGATCGCGCTGGCGGTGGTGGTCGGGCTGCAGATGGTCGGCGTCGTGCTGATGGCGGCGATGGTGATCGCCCCGGCGGTCGCCGCCCGCCAGTGGGTCGGCACGCTGGAGCGCATGGTCGCCCTCGCGGCGGTCATCGGCGTGGCCTCCGGCGTGGTCGGCGCGGTGCTGAGCGCGGTCGGCCGCGGGCTCGCCACCGGACCGCTGATCGTCCTGTCGGTCTCGACCGTCGTGCTGGTCTCGCTTGCCGTCGCGCCGGGCCGCGGGCTGGTCTGGGAGGCGGCGAAACGCGCCCGCGACCGCCGCCGCCTGCGCCGGCACCAGGCGTTGGCGTCGCTCCTGAAGGCCGCCGCCCCCGACCCTCACCGCCGCCGCCGCTCCGCCGACCTGGCCCGTGACCGCCGGTTCCTGGCCGTGCTGGCGGCGCTCTACCGCGAGGGCCTGGTCGAGGAACTGCCCCGCCCCGGGGCCGAGGGCCGGCGCTACGTCCTGACCCCCGCCGGCCGGGCGGAGGCCGAGCGCCTCGCCGCCGCGATCGAGGGGGAGCCGGCGTGATGCTGGAGGCCTCCCTGCAGTCGGTCCCGCTGACCATCATCGCCACCGGCGCCCTGGTCGGCATCGCGGCGACGCTGGTCGGCACCTTCCTGGTCCTGCGCGGCAGCAGCATGCTGACGGACGCGATCAGCCATTCGATCGTCTTCGGCATCGTCGTGGTCTGGCTGATCACGCGGGCGCAGAGCGGGCCGGTCCAGATTCTCGGCGCGGCGCTGACCGGCGTCCTGACCGTGTTCCTGACCGAGCTTCTGACCAGCACCCGGCGGGTCAAGAACGACGCCGCGATCGGCCTCGTGTTCCCTGTGCTGTTCTCGATCGGCGTCCTGCTCCTGAACCTCTACGCCCGCGACGTCCATATCGACCAGCACACGGTGCTGCTGGGCGAGATCGGCTTCGTCTGGCTCGACACGGTGACGATCGGCGGGCTGGAGGTGCCGCGCTCGCTCATGGCGATGGCGGCGGTGACGGTCGCCAACCTGCTGTTCGTCACCCTGTTCTACAAGGAGCTCAAGCTCGCGACCTTCGACCCGGCGCTGGCCAAGGCGCTCGGCTTCACGCCGACGCTGCTGTTCTACGGCCTGCTGGGGCTGACCAGCACGACGGCGGTCGCGGCGTTCGACGCGGTCGGGGCCGTGCTGTTCATCGCCTTCGCCATCGTGCCGCCGGCCGCGGCCTATCTCCTGACCGACCGGCTGTGGCTGATGATGGTCTACGGCTCGGCCGTGTCGGTCGCCTCGAGCATCGGCGGCTACCTGGTCGCCGTCGCCTGGGACGTGTCGATCGGCGGGATGATGGCGGTGATGACCGGCGTCTTCCTGGCCGCGGCCTTCCTGTTCGGCCCACGCTACGGCCTGATCGCGCAGGCCCTAGTCCGCCGCGCGCAGCAGGGCGCCAACGATGTGAGGACGCTCGCGGTCCATCTCTACAACCACGAAGACACGCCCCGGCAGGCGGAGGAGAACGTGGTCCGGGCGCTCAGCACCCATCTCATGTGGGACGACGCCAAGGCCCGCGCCGTGCTCGCGCGCAGCTTGGACCGGGGCCTCGTCGTGCGCAGCGGCGACGGCCTTTGGCTGACCGCCAAGGGCCGCGACCTGGCGCAGGAAATCCTGGAGCCCTGGCACGAGCCGGGCGTCGACCGCGCGGGTTAGGCGGCGGCAGGCATCGCGGCGGGCGCGGTCCGGCAAGACAGGCGGCCCGGGACGTCCTAGAGCGACCTGCGCCCCCAGGGGCGCAGACAAGATGCTCTAGATCTTCGAAGACTGGGCAGTTCGGGAATTGCCCCAGCCGCCGGACCGCCTCCGTTCCGACAGCGAAACGGCGTCGCTCGACGCCGTCACTGTTCCGCGTACCGGACCTGCAGGTCCTCGACATAGGCGGCGAGCGCCGCGAGTTCCCGGGAGCCCCAGTCGAGCGGCTCGGACGCCATCGGAACGGCCATGCAGAGCTGGACCATCTCCGCGGCGTTGACCTCCTCCATGCCGGCCATGTTCGAGGCCATGGCGACCGGGTGGGGGAACGCCTGCTTGAAGGTGTCGTTGTAGCCCATCATGTCGGTGTGACAGGTCATGCAGGTCGTGCCGTTCGGGCTGAGCGAGGGATCGCTGTAGAGCTCCTCGCCGAGCGCGACCAGGTCCTCCCTCGGCATCTCGTCGTAGAGCGGCACGTCCTCGGGCTGGGTGAACAGCGCCGCATCGAGGTCCTGCGCCGACGCGCCGAGCGGCGCCGCGGCGGCCAGCGCCGGCGCCAGCAGACCGGCGAGGTAGCTGAAGGCTTGCTGTCTGGTCATCGTTCCCTCCGCTGGGTCGTCGTTGCGGCCATGGGGCCGTCCTCACTCTCGCGCGGCAACCGCCCTGCGGACACTCACAATAGCGTGCGCGCCGCCGGCGCGGTGGGCGTGCGCGCCGCCGGCGCGGTGGGCGTGCGCGCCGCCGGCGCGGTGGGCGTGCGCGCCGCCGGCGCGGGGGGCGTGCGCGCTGTCGGGGCGGGGTCTCCGCCCGGACGGCCCGCGCCTGCCGCTCGGGCGGTCGAGTCGGCAGAATGCCTCGGTAGAGGCGCGCGATGCAGCGGCGCGCGGTGATGCAGGACATGGCGCACGGCGAGGTCCGCTTCTCCGGGGCTGGCGAACGTACAGCCGTCCAGTTCGGCGAGGTCAGGCCGGGTGGTGAACAGGAGGTAGCCGCCGCCGATGCCGACGAGGTCCCCCACGCGTTCCAGGTCGACGGTGATCGTCACGTGATCGATGGTCATGACGCGTCCTCCAGGTGGCGGTCGGCTCCCGAGCGCGCCGCGGCGACGCTCGCTTGCCATTCCCCGAATGGTCTGTCCGTCGAAGTATCGCAGGCGTGACGGCCGTCACAGATCACGAGGCCGTGTCGCGCGCGGGCCGTCGCTCGGTCGTGAGCCGGCTCATGTGGTGGGCCGGACGCGGGCCCTTCCACCGCCGGCCCGGACCGTCACCGGATACGGCGGCGCCATCTCCCGAGGGACCAGGCGGCGGCCAGCACGGCGGCCAGCACCCCCCACGCCCAGACCGGCGCCTGCAACAGCGCCTCGCCAGCCACGACGCAGAGCACCGTGATCGGCAGGATTCCGAGGCCCGTGGTCCAGAGAAAGGTCAGAAGCGGCACGCCGGTCAGCCCTGCCGCATAGTTGATCAGGTTGAAGCTGATCACCGGGACCAGGCGCACGAGCAGGAGGGCGCTGGCGCTGTCGCGGGCGGTCCAGGCATCGATGCGGTGCCAGTGGCGCTCCGGCACCAGCCGTTCGACGAACGGCCGGCCGAGCCGGCGCGCCAGGGCGAAGGCGACCACCGCGCCGGCCATCGCGCCGACCCAGGTCAGCACGATGCCCAGCAGCGTGCCGAACACCATGCCGTTGGCGATCGCGATCACCTCGGCCGGCAGCGGCACGAAGCTGTGCAGCACCATCGCGCCGATCGCGCCGGCCGGCGCCCAGGGCCCGAGGTCGCGGATCGCCTGCTCGACCGCGGCGGCCGACACGTCGAGCCGGCCGGTCGCGACGGCGTAGACGAGCGCACCGACCGCCCCGGCCACCGCCAGCACGGTCAGACCGAGGGTCCGGACGAGCGGTCGGCGGCGGGCGGTCGAGCGTGGCGGCGGGCGCATTCTTTCAGCATAGACCCGCAGGCCGCCCGCCGAGCGGCACTTCCATTCAAAGCCTCGTGACGGTGCGGACGAATGTTGCGCCCGACCGCCACCAGCGCGCCGCCCACCGGTCACATGCCCGTGACCCGACGTTCTTCCCGAACGGCGTGTCACCTCCCTCGTTGGCCCGAAGACCGGCAGGCACGCCGGGTCGCGGCAAGGCCGCCGACGCAGGTGGTGGAGGACGACATGGCAGACGGACTGAAGGACAGCATCGCGATCGTGACCGGGGCCGATTCCGGCATCGGCCGGGCGACGGCGGTCGCCTTTGCCGAAGAGGGGGCCGACGTGGCGGCGACCCATTTCAGGGATCGCGACGGCGCCGAGGAGACCTGCCGCAGGATCGAACAAGCGGGTCGCCGCGGCATCGCGGTCCGGCTGGACCAGCGCGAGCCCGAGGAGGTCGAGACACTGTTCGGCGAGGTCGAACGCCGGCTCGGCGCACCGGACATCCTGGTCAACAACGCCGGGCTCGACGCCGCCGGCAAGGAGGTCGCCGACATGGCGCCGGACGACTGGGACGCCGTGATCCGCACTAATCTCCACGGGCCGTTCCTTTGCTGCCGGCTCTTCATTCGGGCCCGCCGCGCGGCAGGCGGCGGCGGCAAGATCATCAACGTGTCGTCGGTCCACCAGGAAATCCCGCACCCGGCTCGGCCGGCTATGACGCGTCGAAGGCCGGCCTGGGAAGCCTGACCCGCACGCTGTGCCTGGAACTCGCGCCCGACCGGATCAACGTCAACGCCATCGCGCCCGGGATGATCCTGACGCCGCTGAACCAGGCCGCGATCGACGATCCCGAGCAGCGCGAGCGGCAGGTCGCCAACATCCCCTGGAAGCGCGCCGGCGAGCCGTGGGAGGTCGCCCGGCTCGCGGTCTACCTCGCCTCCGCCGATGCCGACTACGTCAGCGGCCAGACCTTCACCATCGACGGCGGGCTGTCGATGAATATCGGCCAGGGAGCGTGACATGGCGGACCGGCACTTCGACGCGATCGTGATCGGAGCGGGCCAGGCCGGCCCGCCGCTGGTGGTGCGGCCGACCGGGGCCGGGATGCGGGTCGCGATGATCGAGCGCCGCCACTTCGGCGGCACCTGCGTCAACACCGGCTGCACCCCGACCAAGGCGATGATCGCCAGCGCGCGGGCGGCGCACATGGCCCGCCGGTCGGCGGATTTCGGCGTCTCGCTCGGCGGGTCGGTCGAGGTGGACATGGCCGCGGTCAAGCGGCGCAAGGACGACCTGGTCCTGGCCTCGCGGGACGGGCTGCGCGACTGGCCGACGGGTATGGAGGGCTGCACCGTGGTCGATGCGCATGCGCGGTTCGAGGCCCCGAGACGGTGAGCGCGGGCGACGCGACGCTGACCGCCGACCGGATCTTCGTCAACACCGGGGCCCGCGCGACGATTCCCGACATCCCCGGTATCGACCGCGTGCCCTACCTCACCAACACGACCCTGCTCGATCTCGACGCGGTGCCCGACCACCTGGTGATCGTCGGCGGCAGCTATGTCGGGCTGGAATTCGCCCAGATGTTCCGCCGCTTCGGCAGCCGCGTCACCGTCCTCGAGACAGGGGCGCAGATCGTCGCGCGGGAAGACGCCGACCTGGCGGAGGCGATCGCCGGCATCCTGGCCGCCGAGGGCATCGATGTCCGGACCCATGCGGAGTGCCTGTCGGTCGAGCCGGTCGAGGGGGCCGTCGGGACCGGCGTCGCCGTCTCGTTCGGGACGGAGGGCGACGGCGAACCGCGGCACAGGGTCGAAGGATCCCACCTGCTGTTGGCCGTCGGCCGTACCCCGAATACCGACGACCTGAGGCTCGAGGCGGCCGGCATCGCCCGCGACGGTCGCGGCCATATCGCGGTGAATGACCGGCTGGAGACATCGGTCCCGGGGGTCTGGGCGCTGGGCGACTGCAATGGTCAGGGCGCTTTCACCCACACCTCCTACGACGACTTCCAGATCGTCGCGGCGAACCGGCTGGCCGGGGGCCTCCGGCGCCTCGGCGACCGGATCCCGACCTATGCGCTCTACACCGATCCGCCGATCGGCCGGGCGGGCCTGAGCGAGCGGCAGGTGCGGGAGTCGGGCCGGCCGGCGAAGATTGCCCGGCTCGGCATGGAGAAGGTCGGCCGCGCCCGGGAGCGGGGCGAGACGCAGGGCTTCATGAAGGTGCTCGTCGACGCGGAGACCGACCGGATCCTCGGCGCCGCGGTGCTGGGCATCCGGGGCGACGAGGTCGTCCAGGGCATCCTCGACGTGATGTACGCCGGCGGCCCCTATTCCACCGTCCGCCGCGCCATGCACATCCACCCGACGGTGGCCGAGTTGGTCCCGACCATGCTGGAGGATCTGCGGCCCCTCGATTGGACCGTCGGCGACGGACCGCCACGCCCGAGACCCTGGCCCTCCGGGCCGCGGCGGCTCGCGGGCGCAAGGTGGGCGCGGTCAGCCGGCGAAGGGGCGCCGGTCGGGCGTCACGCCCTCGGCCGGCTCGCGGATCGGCGGGCCGAAGGCATTGGCGTGCCGGCTGCCGGGCAGCACCGTCAGCATCAGCGTCGGCGCCAGCGACAGCAGCACACCGACCGGAGCGCGGGCCGCCCCGGAGGCGTCGGCGGTCGGCTCGCCCGCCGGCAGGGCCAGCCCGAGCGCCGGAAGCCCGAGGACGGGAACCAGCGTCAGCCAGGCCGGCCAGCCGATGTCGTGGCCGCGCCGGACCGCCAGGGCGGTCGCGCTCCACAGCATGGCGACGATGATCCCGAGGTAGCCGAAGGTCGTCAGGGCCGACCCGATTCCTTCCACCGGCTGGCCGTCGCCGACCCCCAGCGTCCCGGCGAGGGCGACGCTGAACGCCGACAGCATGGTTGCCGCGACCAGCAGCAGCCACCGCAGGAAATAGTCGAGGCGGCCGATCCGGCCGTCGAAGCCGAACATCAGGCGGGTCATGGCAGCCGGTTCTCCCGGTCGGCCGGCGGTCCAACCACCGGCGGCTCCTCGGGCAGCGCGGCCCAATAGGCCGCCTCCGCCCGGCGGCGGTCGCGGCGCCAGCGCTCGACGCTCCTGCCACCGTCGGCCGTCGCCAGTCGAATGCCGACATCGGCGGGGTCGACGATCTCGACCGTCGTCCACTGGGCCGTCCCCTGGGCGGTCCACTGGACAGGCTGCGGCGACGCCGACTGCGCGGCGGCGGGACCAACGGCGAGCGCGACGGCGGCGCCTGCCAGCACCGCCGCCAGCGACAAGCCCCGGCGCAGGGACAGGGGGAGATGGGGCGGATGCGGGAACTTCGTCGCGGACATGGGCCACCTCCTTCGTAGCCGATGGCCGCCCCGGGATGGGAAGGCCATGGGCGCAACGCAGGGGCGAAGGATCGGCCGAAGCCGCCGCGGGGCCTGTGCCGGGAGTCACACCTCATCGGACCGTGACCATCCCGCACGGCCGGTCGATCGGTCATCACACCCGCGTGAGGCGTGACGGCCGTCACACCGCGCGGCTCCGGCATTGCGCCAGGATCGGGGTGATGGCGATGCCTGTCGCCGGCTGCCTTGCCCCCTCGATCGTCCCTGGCGGCAGGCACGCCACGGGGCCGGGATGCGGTCGTCCCCTGCCGCAGCCCGGCCCCATCCTTTCTTGACGCGACCGGCACCCGACCGGCCCCCGACCGGCCCCCTGCACGGCAGCGGAGCGCGGGCGGGGCGATCCGCCGCGACGCCCAGAGGCGGGAATTCTAGGCCCTCGGCGCGGCCGCCACCCGGTCGGCGAGCGCGATCGCCGCGTCCCCGTCGATGATCAGGCCGTGTATCGCGCCGCTGCGCAGCAGCGCCTCGGTCGCCTCGCTCTTCTGCCTGCCTGCGGAGAGCAATACGGTCTTCGAGCGGGCGAGATCCTTCAGATCGGCGCCGATCGTCCGGCGGTTGAGGACATGGTCCACCGGCCGGCCGTCGGCATCGAAGAAGATGCCGTTGGTGTCGCCGACCGCGCCGGCGGCGCGCAGTTCGCCCACCTCCTCGGCGGTGATCATGTCCTGCTGGCGCAGCAGCGACCGCTCGGTCAGCTCGCCGACGCTGATCAGGGCGATGTCGGTATAGCGCGCCAGATGCAGGGGCCGGGCGACGGCCCGCTGCGACAGCAGGACGTCGCGGTCCTCCGGCGAGTCGGCGATGAACGGAACAGGCAGGAAATAGCCCTCGCCCCCCGTGGCCTCGGCCAGCGCCTGGACGACTTCGAACGGGTTGAAGGCTGAATTGGCCGTCAACGAGCCCATCAGGCTGACGAACTGGGCCTTCGGCGTCCTCACCCCCGACATCTGGCGGCTGAGATGGGCCAGCGTTCGGCCCCAGCCCGTGCCGATGCGCGCGTCGGGGCGGGCGGCGAGCTGGTCGCGCAGGAACCGCGCCGCGGCGGAGCCGACCGCCTTGAGCGGGAAATCCACCAGCGCGCTGCCGGCCTCCACGTCCTGTTCGGTGAGCCCGAAGGCCGGCGTGGTGATGCAGAAGTCGAGCCCGAATTCGCGCCGGATCGCCTCCTCGGCCGGCAGCAGGCCGACGTCCCGGTCGTTGATCGTGATCGAGACCAGTCCGACCTCGCGGGCCTGCTGCAGGAGCTTGTTCACCCGGGCGCGGGTCAGGCCCATGCGCTGGGACGTCGCTTCCTGGTTCAGTCCGCCGACGTAGTAGAGCCACGCCGCCCGGGTCATCAGCTCGGTCTCGGGCCTGTCGTTCATGACGCCTGTCTAGCATGCCGCCGCGGCGGATGCGCAAGCCGATGCAAGGGCCGGCCGAACCCTTGCGTGCCGGCCCGACGACCACCCCCGCGACGACCACCCCCGCACCGGCCGTCGCCGGCACCGGCACCGGTGCCTACCACGGCGGGTCGGCGGCTGCAAACACTTGTCTCGAACATATGTATTCGACATTGACAATTGTATGTCGCCTGCTATCGTCACCGGGCTGTCGCGAACGGGCGGCATCAGGTCTGCGAATGGGAGGAAACCAATGAAGCAAGTGGCTACAGCGGCCGCCGCGGCGATCGCCGCCATGGGGGTTGCGACCGCGGCCCATGCCCTCGACGTGGCGTGGGTCCATTCCAATGCCGCCGCGCAGTCGGAGCAGCGGGTGAAGGCCGGCTTCGAGCAGTGGCTCGAGGAGAGCGGCAAGGACTGGACCGTCAGCTTCCTCGATTCCGGCGGGTCGGGCGAGGCGACGGCATCCAACCTACAGGACGCGGCGTCGCGCGGTGTCGATGCCATCATCATCACCATGGCCGATCTTCGGGCCTCGACCGCGGCCATCGCCGATGCGGCGGCGGCCGGCATTCCGATCTTCGCGATCGATTCCGGCTATGTGGACGGCGTCGTCGTCGACGTGACGACCAACAACTGGGCCATGTCGGCCGACGTCTCGCCCTACCTGCTCGACCAGATGGGCGGCGAAGGCGGGCTGATCTTCCTGCGCATGGCCGAACACCACGGCACCCGCAAGCGCGGCGACGTCATGGAGGACGTGCTGCAGGAATACCAGGGCGTCGAGGTGCTGGTGGAGCACAACATCGACTACACGGCGTTCTTCGAGGACACCACGAGCCGGATGCAGGACTTCGTTGCCCGCTTCGGCGAAGACATCGACGCAGTCTGGGCGCCGTGGGACGAGCCGGCGCAGGCGGCGATCAACGTGATGAAGGCGGCCGGGCTCACCGACGTGAAGGTGATCGGCATCGACGGCCATCCGCAGGCGGTGGCGGAGGTCTGCGAGCCTGACAGCATGATGATCGCGACCGTCAGCCAGCCCTTCGAGGGCATGGGGGCGCAGGTCGGCGATTGGATCACGGCGATCGTCGAGGACGGAGCCTCGGCCGACGAGGTGATCCCCTCGACCACGGTCTATATGGACGCGCCGCTGGTCACCAAGCAGAACTGCGCGGACTTCCTCTGAGCGCATCGCAGGAGCGGCGGCGGGGCGCGGCCCTGCCGCCGCGCCCTGTCCGTTCTCCCGCTTTCCTTCGGCTGCCGAACGCCCAGAGCCCGCCATGAGCGTCGACCTGACCGACATCACCATGGAGTTCCCCGGCGTCCGTGCCCTCGACCGCGTCTCCGTGACGTTCGGTTTCGACGAGGTGCACGGGCTGATCGGCGAGAATGGCGCCGGCAAGTCGACGCTGATGAGCGTTCTGGCCGGCACCCGTCCGCCGACCTCGGGGCGAATAGCGGTCGACGGCCGCCCGGCCGCGTTCCACTCGACCCGGGATGCGATGCATCGGGGCATCGCCCTGGTCAGCCAGGAGGGCAGCCTGGTCCCCGCCCTGACCGCCGCGGAGAACATTCTCCTGGGCGACGAGCCGACGCGCGCCGGACTGGTCCGCCGGTCGGAGTTGAACCGCAGGGCCCGCCGGCTGCTGGACGCATGGTTCCCCGGCGTCGGCATCGATCTGGCCCAGCCGGTCGACCGGCTCGACATGGCCGAGCGCAAGGTCGTCGAGATCGTCCGCGCCCTGCGCGGCGACATCCGGCTGCTGATCCTGGACGAGCCGACCGCGACCCTGCAGGCGCGCGAGAAGGGACTGCTCTGGGACATCATCCGAAACCTCCCGGGCAAGGGGGTCGGCGTCGTCCTCGTCAGTCATTTCCTGACCGAGGTCAAGGCGCTGTCGGACCGCATCACGGTCCTGCGCGACGGCCGGCAGGTCGGTACCCACCCCGCGGCGGCGCTGAGCGATTCCGATATGGTGCAGCTGATGCTCCGCCGCGGGCTCACGCGCGAGGCGGGGGCGGAGACGGCGAGGATCGCCCGCTCGGCGGTCCCGGTCCTGTCGGTCAGCGACTGGCAGGTCGGCACCGTCAGCGTGCCGCGCTTCGAGCTTCATGCCGGGGAGATCGTCGGGCTGATCGGCCTCACCGGGGCCGGACATTTCGGCTTTGCCCGCTCGCTCTATACCGGGCTCGGCGTGGGATCCGGCACCATGGTCCTGGACGGCAAGCCGGTTCCCCGCCCGGCCCCCCGCATCATGCAGCGCCTCGGCGTCGGATTCGTGCCGGATCAGCGCATGGAGAACGCGCTGATGCCCGACGGCATGATCTTCGAGAACCTGTCGCTGGTTCATCCCGAGGCGGGTCGGAGGGGAGGCTTGCTCAGCCGGCGCCGGGAGCGGCGCGAGTCCCGCCGGGTCATGGACACCCTCAACGTCCGCGCCACCGGTCCCGACCAGACCATCAAGACCCTGTCGGGCGGCAACAAGCAGAAGGTCTCGCTCGGCAAGTGGCTCTACGGCGCCGAGGGGCGCTACCGCGCCATGATCTTCATCGAGCCGACCGAGGGCGTGGACGTCGGGGCCAAGCAGGAGATCTACGGCCATATCCGCCGCTTCGCCGAGGAGGGCGTCGGCGTGCTGATCGCGTCCTCGGACCTTCTCGAGATCGAGCAGCTCGCCCACCGGGCGGTGCCGTTCGTCGGCGGGCGCCCGGGGCGCGACATTCCCGGCTCGGACTTCTCCGAGGCGGCTTTCATCACGTCCATGGCGGGAGCTGCGGCATGAGCAGGGACATCGCATCCACGCCCCCGGCCGCGCCGGCCGAGGGCAGCGCGGCGCCGCGGGGAGACTGGCTGCTCCGCTACTCGACCCTGATCGTGCTGGCAATTCTCTTCGCCGCCTTCTCGATCTTCGTCGACCGGTTCCTGACGCCGTTCAACCTCGCGAACATCCTGCAGCAGATCGCGATCCTCGGGATCGTCGGGGCCGGGCTGACCTTCGGCTTCGCGGCGCGGGAAATCGACCTCTCGGTCGGCTACACGGTGGGCCTGGCGGGCATCCTGACGCCGCTGATGCTGGTCGAGGGCTACGGCCTGCCGGTCGCCTTCGCCACCGCGCTGGCCGCCGGCCTCGTCGTCGGCATCGCCAACGGGCTACTGGTGACCAAGGTCGGCATCCCGTCGCTCATCGCGACGCTGGCGATGGGGTCGATCCTGTTCGGCGTGAACTTCCTGCTGACCGACGGCAGGGCGATCTACGGCGGCCTGCCGGAGGCCTACACCTGGCTCGGCCAGGGGCGCATCCTCGGCGTTCCGGTCCTGGCCTTCTTCATGCTCGGCGCGGTCGCGGTAGCCTGGGTGGTCATGGAGCGGACGGTCTTCGGACGGTACATCTATGCCGTCGGCGGCAACCAGAAGGCCGCCGACCTCTCCGGCATCCGGGTCACCTTCCACCGCACCGCCGCCCTGGTGCTCGTCGCCGTCTTCGCCACGGTGGCCGGGGTGCTGCTCGCCGCGCGGCTTGGCTCGGGCCAGCCGAACGTGGGAGAGCGCTACCTGCTCGACGGCCTGGCGACGGTGTTCATCGGCATGACCATGTTCCGCCCGGGCGTCGCGACCGTGATCGGCACCTTTTTCGGCGCCCTCTTCATCGGCGTCATCAACAACGGGCTGAACCTGATCGGGCTCGACACCTACATCCAGAACATCGTCAAGGGCTTGATCGTGCTCGTCGCCGTCGCCGTGGTGTCGCGCACGACCAGGCTCAGCATCCTCTGAGGCCGCTGTCCCCGAGAGGCACCCCGCATGACCACCGACACCAAGGCCCGGGCCGACCGGCCGGGCACCAATGCCGACCTGCTCGGCCTCTACCGGACGATGCGCCGGGTTCGCACCTTCGAGGAGCGGGTCGGCGAGCTGTTCGTCCGCGGCCAGAGCGCCGGGTCGATGCTGCACCTGTCGATCGGCGAGGAGGGCGCGGCCGTCGGCGTGTGCTCGGCGATGACCGAGGGCGACACCTTCACCACCCATCACCGCGGCCACGGCATCTTCCTCGCCCGCGGCGCCGACCCCAACCGCATGATGGCGGAGATCGGCGGCAAGCAGACCGGCTATTGCCACGGCAAGGGCGGCTCGATGCACATCGCCGACATGGCGCTCGGCCATCTGGGCGCCAATGCCATCGTCGGCGGCGGCATTCCCGCGGTGGTCGGCGCCGGGCTCGTCGCCAGGCGCCGGGGGACCGGCACCGTCTCGATCGCGTTCTTCGGCGATGGCGCGATGCAGCAGGGAATCCTCTACGAATCCATGAACATGGCGGCCCTCTGGGACCTGCCGGTGGTCTTCGTCTGCATCAACAACCAGTGGGGCATGGGCACCCGCATCGACCAGGCGACCAAGGCCACGGCCCTGCACGAGCGGGCCCTCGCCTTCGGGCTCAACGGCGAGACCGTGGATGGGGTCGACGTGCTGGCGGTGAAGGACGCGGCGCACCGCATCGTCGATGCCGCCCGCACTGGCAAGCCGGGCTTCCTGGCCATCGACTGCTACCGGTTCTTCGGCCACGCCAGAAAGGACAAGAGCCCCTACCGCACCGAGGAGGAGGAGGCCGCGGGCCGCAAGCGGGATCCGGTGGCCTTCGCCCGCTCCACCCTCCTGGAGCAGGGGCATTCCGAGGACGAGCTGGGCGCCGTCGACGACGCGGCGGCCGCGGAGATGGATGCCACCATCGACTTCACCGTCGGGTCGGACCAACCGCCGCTCGACAGCATGTTCCGCGACGTCTTCGCGCCCGGCCAGCCGGAGCCCGAGCCGGTGCGCGCGCGCCTCGACCGCATTCTCGCCCGCGAGTGAGCCATGACCAAGCTTGCCTATCGTGACGCCCTCAACACGGCGCTCGCCGACGCGATGCGCGAGGACGACGACGTTTTCGTGATCGGCGAGGAGGTCGGCCGGTACGGCGGCGCCTACGGCGTGACCAAGGGGCTGATCGACGCCTTCGGACCGGACCGGGTGATCGATACGCCGATCTCCGAGCCCGCCATCGTCGGGACCGCCGTCGGCGCCGCGATGGCCGGCATGCGGCCGGTGGCGGAGCTGATGTATGTCGACTTCCTCGGGATGACGATGGACCAGCTCTGCAACCAGGCGGCCAAGATCCGCTACATGTTCGGCGGACAGATCGGCGTGCCGATGGTGCTCAGGACCCAGGGGGGCACCGGCCGCTCCGCCGGCGCCCAGCACAGCCAGAGCCTCGAAGGCTACATCATGCACACCCCCGGCCTGCGCCTCGCGATGCCGGCCACGGTGCACGACGCCTACCACCTGCTGCGCCAGGCCCTGCGCCAGCCCGACCCGGTGGTGTTCATCGAGCACAAGGGCCTCTACGCGATGACGGAAGAGGTCGACTTGGAGGCGCCGCCGCCGGCCTGGGGCAAGGCCGCGGTCCGCCGCCAGGGCCGGGACGTCGTCCTCGTCAGCTATTCGCGCCAGGTGCACTACGCCCTCAAGGCCGCCGAAACCCTGGCCGAGACCGACATCGAGGCGACCGTCATCGACCTGCGCACGCTCAACCCGCTCGACTTCGACACGGTGCGGGCGGCGGTCGAGGCCTGCGGCAAGGCGGCCGTCGTCTCCGAGGGGCCGATGACCGCGGGGGTCGCGGCGGAGCTGGCGGCGCGGATCACCGAGGAGTGCTTCGACTTCCTCGAGGACCCGGTGGTGCGCATCGCCGGCGAGGACATCCCGATCTCGGTCTCGGTCGACTTGGAGAAGCACTCGGTGCCCGACGCGGACCTCGTCGTCGAGACCGTGCGGAGACTCGTGGCATGAGCGTCGGCCTGCTCCGGATGCCGCGCCTCGGCGAGACGATGGAGGAAGGCCGGCTGGTGACCTGGCTGGTCGAGCCGGGAAAGCCGTTCCGGCGCGGCGACGTGATCGCCGAGGTGGAGACCGACAAGACGGTCGTCGAGGTGCCGGCGCTCGGCCCCGGCACGGTGATGGAGACCCTGGCCGAGCCCGGCGCCACCGTCGCCGTCGGCGCGCCGATCGCGCGCGTCGAGGTGGGCGACGGCATCGACTGGACGCGTGATGCCGACGACGGCACGGGAGAGTCCGAAGACGCCGGCTCCAGTGCGGCCGATACCGTCCCGGGCGGCGAAGGCGGGGACCCGGCCGCGGCGGACGGCGCCGACCCTGAATCCGGTTCCGGCCGGGTCGTCGTCGACCTGCTGATGCCGCGCCTGGGCGAGACCATGGAGGAAGGGGTGCTGGTCGGCTGGCTGGTCGAGGCCGGGGCCGCCTTCACCCGCGGCGATCCGCTGCTGGAGGTCGAGACCGACAAGACCGTGGCCGAATTCCCGGCCCTGGCCGACGGCGTAATCGAGGAGACGCTGGCCCGCGAGGGGGACCGGATCGCCGTCGGAACGCCGATCGCGCGGGTCGAGATCGCCGCCGGGGACCGCGCCGCCATGCTCGGCGAGGCGGCCGGCGCGGCGGACACCTCCTCCCCAGCCGACGGGCCCGCCGCGCGGGAGGCACCGGCGCCCGCGACCCGCGCCGGCGCGGGCGCGACGGGCGGACCGCGGCGGGCGACGCCACTGGCGCGCCGCATCGCCCGGCAGAGGGGCGTCGACCTCGCCGGCGTGACCGGTACCGGCCGGCGGGGCCGGATCGAGAAGCGCGACGTCGAGGCGGCCGCCGCCCGATCCGCCAGCAAGGGCGAGGGGCTGCAGGTCCGGGCCGGCATCGCCTTTCGCGAGCAGGGGCCGGCCGACGGTGCGCCGGTGCTGCTCGTCCACGGCTTTGCCGCCGACCTCACCGCCTGGGCAGCGACCGCGGCGCAACTGGCGCGGGCCGGCCGGCGGACGATCGCGATCGACCTGCCCTCGCACGGGAAGACCGAGCGAGAGGCCGGCGACGCCGGCGCCCTCGGCGACGCCCTGTCCGAGTTCGCGGACGAGGCGTTCGGCGGCGCCCCGGTCCATGTGGTTGCCCACTCGCTGGGCGCCGTGCCGGCAACCGACTTGGCGGCGCGGGGCCTGGCGCGGTCGCTGACCCTGATCGCCCCCGCCGGCCTCGGCCTCTCGATCGATGCCGACTTCATCCGGGGCCTGGTCGAGGCGCGCACCCCCGGCGAGGTCGGCCATCTGCTGCGGCGGATGACGGCCGGGCCTCTCGGGCTCTCCGAGACCGCGGTCGCGGCGATCGCCGGGGACCTGTCGCGGGGCCGGCTCGCCGGCCTGGCCGACAGCGCCCTGGGCGCCCGCGGCCAGGCGATCGACATCCGCGGCACCCTGGCCGAGCTGGCGGTGCGGGTACCGGTGCGGTTCATCCTCGGCCACCGCGACCGGATCATCGACTGGCGCGAAAGCCTGGACGTGTCGCCGCGGATCGCCGTCCACCACCTGCCGCAGGCCGGCCACATGCCGCACTGGGAGGCGCCGGGCGACGTGGTGGCGATCCTGGCAACGGCAACGGAGGACCCATGACGGACCAAGGCCAGAAGCTGGCAGCGGCGAAGGCGCGGATCGGCGCCGTCGCGAAGGCTGCCCCGGACGCCTTCGACGGCTTCTCCAGGCTGGCGAAGGCGGCGACCCGCGACGGCGCGTTCAGCGCCGCGCAGAAGGAACTGATCGCCACCGCCATCGCCGTCACCCAGGGCTGCGAGGACTGCATCCTCTATCATGTCGACAGCGCCCGGCGGCACGGCGCGGAGGAGGCCGACCTGGTCGAGGTGCTGCAGGTGGCGGTCGAAATGGGTGGCGGGCCGGCGCTCATGTATGCAGGAAAGGCCCTCGAGGCGTATCGCGCCCTGTGACCACCGGGGCGCCGGCAACGACAACGACGGGGAGGACGACGTGGCCTATTTCCTGACGGCGGATGGGGGCACCGAAAGCCTGCGCGCCCGCGTCTACGACGTGGCCGGCACCTGCCTCGGCAGCGTCGCCGTGCCCTATCAAACGGCGTTTTCCGCCGGTGCGCGGGCGGAACAGGATCCCGCCGACTGGTGGGCCAACTTCGTCAAGGCGAGCCGGGGCGCCATCGCCGAGGCCGGCATCGACCCGACCCGGATCGAGGCGATCGCCTACGCCACCACCTGCTGCTCGGTGGTGGCGCTGGACGAGAACGGCGACGCGCTGCGCCCGGCGCTGATCTGGATGGACGTCCGCGCGCATGCCGAGGCCGACGCGGTGCTTGCCACCGGCGATCCGGCGCTCCAGCTCAACGGCGGCGGCCAGGGGCCGGTCTCGGCCGAATGGATGATCCCGAAGGCGCTCTGGCTCAAGCGCAATGAGCCCGAGATCTACCACCGGGCGCATCGGATCTGCGAATACCAGGATTTCCTGACCTTCAAGCTGACCGGCGAATGGGCGGCCAGCCTCGACAATGTCGGCCTGCGCTGGCACTACCGCAACGATGCGGGCGGCTGGGCCAGGAGTCTGGTCGAGGCGCTGGGCATCGGCGACATCGTCGAGAAATGGCCCCCGCGTGTCGTGCCGCCGGGCGAGGTGATCGGCACCCTGTCCGGACCCGCGGCCGAGGCGCTGGGCCTGCCGCGATCGGTCAAGGTGGTGCAGGGCGGCGTCGACGCCCTGATCGGCATGGTCGGCCTGGGGGTCTCGCGGCCCGGGCAGCTGGCGCTGATCACCGGCTCGTCGCACCTGCAGTTCGGCGTCACCGGCGAGCCGCTGAGCGCCCCCGGCGTCTGGGGCGCCTATGCCGACATCCTCTACCCCGACCGCTACATCGTCGAGGGCGGCCAGACCTCGACCGGCTCGATCATCAACTGGCTGGGCCGGCTGACCGGCGGGCTCGACTTCGCGGAGCTCAACGCCAAGGCGGCGCAGTTGGAGCCGGGGTCGGAGGGCCTGATCGTCCAGGACCACTTCCAGGGCAACCGCACGCCCTACACCGACCCCCTGTCGCGCGGGGCGATCCTCGGCCTGACTCTGGCGCACGAGAAGCATCACCTGTTCCGGGCGATCATGGAGGGCATCGCCTTCGGCACGCGGGCGATCCTCGATGCCTTCGCCCGCGCCGGGTACAGCAGCACCGAAATGACCGTCGGCGGCGGCGCCTCGGCGTCCGACCTCTGGCTGCAGATCCATGCCGACACGTCGGGCCTGCCGATCCGCATCCCGGCCTCGCCGGACGCGCCCTCCACCGGGTCGGCGGTGCTGGCGGCGGTGGGTGCGGGGCGCTTCGGCTCGATCGACGAGTCAATCGCCGCGATGGTCCGGCCGGGGCGCACGATCGAGCCCGATCCGGCCAACGTCGCGCGGTACGAGGAGATCTACCAGCGCTACCTCGCGGTCTATCCGGCCGCCAAGAACATCCTGGGCCGCTGACCCGCCGCGGCGGGCGCGCCGGCAATTCGGTTCGAAGCAAGGGGAAGGGGACGGGGTATGAACGACACCAGGACCGCCTTCGTCACCGGCGCCAGCCGGGGCATCGGCGCGGCCATCGCCCGGGGGCTCGCGGCGCGCGGCTACGATCTCGGCCTCAACGACGTGGAGGCGCAGGCCGACGCGGTCGGCGCCATCGCCGAGGAGATCCGCGGTCTCGGCCGCCGCGCCGAGCCGTTCGCCGGGGACGTCAGCGACCGGGCGCAGGTGGCGGCGATGGCCCAGGCGTTCCTGACGCGGTTCGGCCATGTCGACGCGCTCGTCAACAATGCCGGCATCCTGATCGCCGGGGCCGTCGACGGCCTGCCCGAGGAGCACTGGGACCGGGTGATGGACGTCAATGCCAAGGGATCCTTCATGGTGATCCAGGCGTTCCTGCCGGCGATGAAGGCCCGGCGGTACGGGCGGATCGTCAACATCGCCTCGATCGGCGGCAAGCACGGCGCGCCGGAGCAGGCGCATTATTCCGCGTCCAAGGCCGCGGTGATGGGCTTCACCCGGGTCCTGGCGCAGGAGGTCGGGCCGCTCGGCATCACCGCGAACTGCGTCTGCCCGGGGATCATCATGACCGACATGGGCCGGGTGAACCTGGAGGACCCGGAGATCCGCGCGGCGTGGCAGGGCAGGACGGCGATGGCCCGGATCGGCGATCCGGAGGACGTGGTCGGGCCGGTCGCCTTCTTCGCGTCTGACGACAGCGCCTTCGTCACCGGCCAGACGCTGAACGTCGACGGCGGGATCGTCTTCAGCTGACGGTCGGGCGGCCGTCCCGACGGCGACGGGGCGGCGCCCTGGCCGGCACCGCCGCCCTGCCCGCCGCGCCTGCCCCGGCCGATCGGCCTCAGGCGGTGTGATGGACCTCCTGCAGGCCGTAGACCGGCGTCGGGATGCCCGCCGTCCGGGCCTTCAGCTGCAAAGCGAGGTAAAGCGAGTAGTGCCGCGACTGGTGCAGGTTGCCGCCGTGGAACCACAGGCCGTCCTGCTGGGTCGGCTTCCACATGTTGCGCTGCTCGCCTTCCCACGGGCCCGGGTCCTTCGGGGTGTCGGAGCCGAGGCCCCAGCACTTGCCGACCGTGTCGGCCACCTCCCGGCTGATCAGGTCGGCGGCCCAGCCGTTCATCGAGCCGTAGCCGGTGGCGTAGACGATCAGGTCGGCCGGCAGCTCGGTGCCGTCGTCGAGCCTCACGCCCGTCTCGGTGATCTCCGTCACCTGGCCGCGCTTCAGCTTGACCTCGCCGTCGAAGATCAGCTGGCTTGCGCCGATGTCGATGTAGTAGCCGGAGCCGCGGCGGAGGTACTTCATGAACAGGCCGGAGCCGTCGGCGCCCCAGTCGTGCCAGAAGCCCGCCTTCTCCAGCGCGTCGTAGAAGTCCGCGTCGCGCCGGGCGATCTCCTGGTAGATCGGGATCTGGAATTCGTGCATCAGCGCATAGGGGATGGAGGCGAAGATCATGTCCGCCTTCTGCGTCGTCATCCCGTCCCGCACCGCCTGCTCGGAATAGAGCGCGCCGAGGCCGACCTCCATCAGCGTGTCGGACCTGACGACGTGGGTGGAGGAGCGCTGCACCATGGTGACGTCGACGTCGTTCTCCCACAGCGCCGCGCAGATGTCGTGGGCGGAGTTGTTGGAGCCGATCACCACCGCCTTCTTGCCCTTGTAGGCGTCCGGGCCGGGGTGCCGGGAGGAGTGGTGCTGGTCGCCCTTGAAGCGGTCCATGCCCGGGAAGTCGGGGATGCTGGGCTTGCCCGACATGCCGGTGGCGAGCACGAGCTGCCTGGGCTTCAGCACGATCTGCTGCCCGTCGCGCTCGACCGTCACCGACCATTCCCTGGCGGCGGCGTCGTAGCGCGCCGACTTGGCGGTGGTGGAGCTCCAGTAGTTCAGCTCCATCACCTTGGTGTACATCTCCAGCCAGTCGCCGATCTTGTCCTTCGGCGAGAACACCGGCCAGTTCGGCGGGAACGGCAGATAGGGCAGGTGGTCGTACCAGACCGGGTCGTGCAGGCAGAGCGACTTGTAGCGGTTGCGCCAGCTGTCGCCGGGCCGGGCGTTCCTCTCGACGATGATGGTCGGCACGCCCAGCATGCGCAGCCGGGCGCCGAGCGCAATGCCGCCCTGGCCGCCGCCGATGATCACGACCTCCGGCTGCGCGGTGTGGCCGAGGGTGCGGGCCTCCTCCTGGCGCTCCTCCAGCCAGGTGGTGCGGTGCTTGCCGACGCCGTGCCGGGCGCCGAGCGGCCGCTCGAAGCCCAGCGGCTCCTCATGGCCCTTCAGCTCGGTCATCGAGGTCAGCAGCGTCCAGATCTCGCCATCCCGGATGCGGACGAGGCCGTAGCCGCGCGCGACGCCGGTCTCGAAGCGGAACCAGGCGGTGACGACCCCGTCGTCCTCGGTCACCTCCTCCGCCTCGTCGAGCTGCCAGTCCGAGGGCCGGATCGCGGGAAGCTGCGCCTCCAGCATGGCGCGGATCTGATCGCGCCCCTCCAGCGTGCGGATGTTCCAGGTGAAGGTGACCAGGTCGCGCCAGAAGCCGTTCTCCTGGAAGAGGCCGGCCGCGCGGTCGGCATCGCCGGCGGCGAGCGCCTCGTCCAGCGCGGACAGCACGGCCTTGGCCCGGACCGCGGGGGTCGTGTCCAGCATCGCAGTTCCTCCCTCTATCTCATGCTTATGGGGCGCTGACGGGCGCCGAGGGGTATGGTAGCAGGCCGGAGGCCGGGGGCGAAATTGGATGCGAGGGCCCTGGGCGGTGCCGGAACGGTCCGGAGTGCGGGCTGGAGCGGGGTCGGGACTGCATTTCCGCTCGGGCGCGGGGACCGGGCTGGGCAGGGTGCCGGCAAACCGGGCGGCGCCGCCAGGTCGGCCGGACGCTCGACGGCGGCGGCGGCCTTGGGATGGATTCGACAGGGCACGAAGCGCCCCGCAACGGGAGGATCGATGCAGTACAGGACGCTCGGCCGCACCGGCCTCAAGGTGTCGGCGATCACCATGGGAACCTTCACCTTCGGCGGCCAGGGCGCGTTCGGCCGCGCCGGCGCCCAGGGCGTCGAGGACGCGCGGCGGCTGGTCGACCTCTGCATCGACCATGGGGTCAACATGTTCGACACCGCGAACATGTACTCGACCGGCCTGTCGGAGGAGATCCTCGGCGAGGCGCTCCAGGGCAAGGGCGACGACGTCCTGGTGACCTCCAAGGCGCGGATGCGGATCGGCGAGGGGCCGAACGACGAGGGCGCCTCGCGGTACGCGCTGATCCGGGAATGCGAGCGGTCGCTGAAACGGCTGCGGCGCGACCACATCGACCTCTACTACATCCACGAATGGGACGGTGCGACCGCGATCGAGGAGACGATGGCGGCGCTCGACACGCTGGTCCGGCAGGGCAAGGTCCGCTATGCCGGCTGCTCCAACTTCTCCGCCTGGCACGTGATGAAGGCGCTGGCGGCGGCCGACCGGGCCGGCGGCGTGCGCTTCACGTCGCAGCAGATCCACTACACCCTGGAGGCCCGCGAGGCGGAGTACGAGCTGCTGCCGCTGTCGGTCGACCAGGGGCTGGGCGTGCAGGTGTGGAGCCCGCTGGCCGCCGGTCTCCTGTCCGGCAAGCACCGGCGCGGCACGGGCCCGGCGCAAGGATCGCGCCAGGAGGCCGGCTGGGACGAGCCGCCGATCCGCGACGCGGACCGGCTGTGGCGGATCGTCGACTGCCTGGCGGCGATCGGCGAGGCGCGGGGAGTGTCCGCCGCACAGGTGACGCTGGCCTGGCTGCTGTCGCGCCCGGGCATCACCTCCGCCGTCGTCGGCGGCCGCCAGGAGGCGCAGTTCCGCGACAATTTCGGCGCGGTCGACCTCGAGCTGTCGCAGGAGGAGCTGCAGCGGCTCAACGACGTCAGCCGGCTGCCGCTGATCTACCCCTACTGGCACCAGCACAACTTCGCCCGGCCACGGTTCTCGGCGGCGGACCAGGTGCTGCACGCCGACTATCCGGACCGGCACTACGGCGGCGAGGACCCGCTGGTCTGACGCGACGGCGGCGCGGGCATGTCGGACCGTTGGTCCGACCTACGGCGTCGCCCCGGAGCGCGACGTCGTCGTAGGGCGGACCAGAGCGCCAGCGGCGGTCCGACATCGCGGCGGCGCCGGAATGTCGGACCGTTGGTCCGACGGCGTCACCCCTCGCGGTCGGCGAGCGCCTTGACGATCCGTGCCATCGCCAGCATGCCGGGATCGTCCATGCCGACGCTCCGGTCGGCGAAGATGCGGGCGCGCCCGACCGTGGCCTTCCTGTCGCGCAACGCGTCGAGGGCCCGGTCGGCCGCCTCGGCGGCGGCATCGGCGACGGCCGCCGCGTCGTCCAGGCCCTCGGTCGCGCGGGCGACGGCATCCAGGCTGTCGAGCACGGTCTTGCCGCCCAGTTCCGCCTTGCCGCGGGCCTGCATGGCGTCGCGCGCCGTTGCGGACAGCTCCGACACCCGGGCGGCGGGCACCGCGGTCTCGCCCTTGACCGCCTTGGCCACCGCCATCAGCCCGGTCGCCAGCAGCGTGCCGTAGGACGAGCCGGAGGCCTTGGTGAAGGCCTGGGCGCATTGCAGCAGGGCAAGGCCCAGATCCTCCGGCAGCTCCGCCGCCCTTTCCGACACCAGCCGCATGCCGCGGGTCATGGTGACGCCCAGGTCGCCGTCGCCGAGCGCGCCGTCGGCGGCGTTCAGCATCTGGGCGTCGCGCTCCATCGCCGCCGCCAGTCGCTCGACGGCGGCGATCAGGTCAGCCCGTCCGATGCTCACCCGACCCTCCAGAACGCGCAGTCGCAGGGCGCCTTCAGGAGCGTCTCCATATCGTCGTCGAGCCTGCACAGGGTGAACGAGACGCCGGCCATTTCCATCGAGGTGGCGTAGCGGCCGACCAGCGGCATGACGATCGACGCGCCGGTGCCCTCGATCCGCGCCTTGACCCGGCGGTAGAGGATGTAGAGTTCCTCCGGCGGGGTGGCGCCCAGGCTGTTGACCAGGACCGAGACCCGGTCGCCGCCCGACAGCGGCATGTCCTCCAGGAGCCGGTCCATCATCTCCTCGGCAATGGCGTCGGCGGGCTTCAGCGTGCCGCGCCAGACACCCGGCTCGCCGTGGATGCCCATGCCCATTTCCATCTCGTCGTCGGCGATCTCGAAGGTCGGCTTGCCCGCCTGGGGAACCGTGCAGGGGCTGAGCGCGGCGCCGATCGAGCGGCAGGCGTCGGCGGTCCTCTGCGCCACGGCGGTGACGGCGTGGAGGTCGCGGCCCTCCTCGGCGGCGGCGCCGGCGATCTTGAAGGCATAGACCATGCCGGCGACGCCGCGGCGCTTGTCCTTCTCCGCCGGCGGGGCGGAGGCGACGTCGTCGGTCAGCAGCACGGTGGTGCAGGCGATGTCGTCGAACTCCACCAGGTCGCCCGCCATGTCGAAGTTCATCACGTCGCCGCCGTAGTTGCCGTAGAGGCGCAGCACGCCGGTGCCGCCGCTGGCGGCGCGGATCGCGTCGGCCATCTGCTCGGCCGACGGCGAGGCGAACACGTCGCCGATCGCGCAGGCGTCGAGCAGGCCGGTGCCGACATAGCCGGTGAAGACGGGCAGGTGGCCCGAGCCGCCGCCGGTGACGATGCCGACCTTGCCGTCGCGCGGCCCGGCGGCGCGGGCGATCACCTTGCCGCTGTCGCCGTGCAGGCGGTAGTGCTCCGGATGGGCGGCGACGAGGCCCTCCAGCATCTCGTCCACATAGGCGGCGGGATCGTTCAGGATCTTCTTCATCAACGTTCTCCCTCAGCGGGTCGCGCGCGTGCGCAGGCCCGCCCAGTCCACGATGTTGATCACCATCACGAAGATCAGCAGGGCGCCCCAGATCAATTCCCGTGCGAAGTTCGACACCTGGAGCATGTTGAGGCCGCTGGACAGGAACTGCATCGACAGCACCGCCAGCACCACGCCGATCACCCTGCCGTAGCCGCCATAGGGGTTGACGCCGCCGAGCACGGCGATCAGCACGGCCAGCAGCAGGTAGCTGGAGCCATAGTCCGCCTTGGCCGAATTGGCGCGGCTCATGATCACCAGGCCGGCGATCGACGAGAACAGGCCGGCCAGCGCGTAGACCTTGAGCAGTACCCGGTCGATGTCGATGGCGGCGAAGAAGGCCGCGCGGGGATTGGCGCCGTACATTGTCACCCGCAGGCCGAAGGCGGTGCGCGTCAGCAAGAGGTGCAGCCCGAGGGCCAGCGCGGCGAAGACGATCAGGGGCACCGGGATGCCAAGCAGCCTGGCGTTGCCGAGAACGGCCACGACATCCGGGAATCCCATCACCGCGCTGCCGCCGGTGAAGGCGACGGCGAGACCGGTATAGACGAGGCCGGCGCCCAGCGTCGCCAGGATCGGCGGCAGGCCGAACCGCGCCACCAGGACGCCGTTGACGAGCCCGGCGGCGACGCCGATCCCCATGGCGGCGGCGATCGACGCGCCGAACCACAACAGGGCGGGGCCGCCGGCCATCCCGGGCGCGGCGAACTGGGTCAGGATCGTGGCCGCGACGACCGCCGACAGGTTCGCCACGCCGACCACCGAGAGGTCGATGCCGCCGGTCATCATCGCGATCGTCATCGCCAGCGCAAGGATGGCGAACTCCGGGAACTGGAACGCCATAGAGGTGAGGTTCTGCGGCGACAGGAAACGCTCCGGCGACAGCGCCGCCATCAGCAGGAAGACGACGACGGCGATCACCGCCAGCCGGAACTCCGGCAGGTGGATGACGCGGCGGGTCGTGGCGCTGCCGCCGGTCGGATTGGTGGTGGTGGTCATCGCGCGTCCCTCATCCGGCCCGCGCCGCCGCGCGCTTGGCCTGGTAGGCCGGCAGCCCCGTGCCGAGCAGGATCAGGAGGCCGATCGTCGCCGTCTGCCAGGACGAGGGGATGCCGATGACGATCAGGCTGTTCTGCACCAGCACGATCAGCACGACGCCGAGCAGCGTGCCGGTCAGGGTGCCGTAGCCGCCGGTCAGCCGGGCGCCCCCCAGCACCACCGCGGCGATCACCGAGAGCTCCAGCCCGACCAGCGAGAACGGGTCGGCCATGCGGCCCATGGCGCCGTGGATGATCCCGGCGAGGCCGGCCAGCGCGCCGACATAGACGTAGACGAAGAACTGGGTCATCCGCACGTCGACGCCGACCCGCCGGGCGCTCTCCACCGAACCGCCGATGGCGTAGATGGCCCGGCCCAGCATCGACTTCTGCAGGATCAGCCAGGTGACGGCCAGGACCGCCACCAGCGCGGCGAAGGCCCAGGGCAGGGAATAGAAGTGCCCGCCTTCGGTCGTGCCGCGGGCGATCATCATCCGCGAGAACTCGCGCATGTCCGGCGGCAGGGCGGAAATCCGGTCGGAGCCCACGAAGGTCAGGAGGAAGCCGCGGAAGACCGACAGCGTGCCCAGGGTCACGATCAGCGTCGGCAGGCCGAACCCGGCGATGAAGATGCCGTTGATCGCGCCGAGCAGCGCGCCGATGCCCATCGACAGGGCGAAGATCAGGTACCACGGCATCTCCGGCCAGACGCCGAGGCTGAAGATCGTCGTCGAGTACATCGCGAAGACGGCGACGGCGGTGAAGCTGACGTCGATGCCGCCGGAGACCAGCACCATCATCGCGGCCACCGCCAGGATGCCGAGCACGATCGAGGCGCGCAGCAGGTCGCTGAGGGTGGTGACGGTCAGGAACAGCGGGTCGGAGATCGTCGCGATGGCGCAGAACGCGACGATCACCAGGGCGACCAGCATCTCGTTGCGGGCGACCAGGCGCTTCATGACGCGAGCCTGTGGGCGAGTTCGTCCTCGGTCACCGCGCCGGCGGCGATCTCGTCGAGCACCTCGCCGTCGCGCATCACCAGGATGCGGTGGCAGGTGGCGAGCAGTTCGGGCAGGTCGTCGGAGATCACGATCACGCCGATGCCGGATCCGGCGAGGTCGCGGATGATGTCGTGGATGTCGGCCTTCGAGCCGACGTCGACGCCGACGCTGGGGCCGTTGAGGATCAGCACCTGCGGCGCCCGGGCGAGCCAGCGGGCGAGCGCCACCCGCTGCTGGTTGCCGCCGGAGAGCGACTGGACCGGCGCCTCGATGTCGGGCGCCTTGACCTTGAGCCGCGACAGCCACTGCGCCGCCTCGGCGACCAGGCCCTTGCGATCGAGGAAGCCGCCCGCGCGCTCGTGCGCGTCCAGCCGGCCGATCGCCACGTTGCGCACGATCGACTGGGCGAGGAACAGCCCCTCGGTCAGCCGGTCTTCCGGCACGTAGCCGATGCGCGCCTCGCAGGCCGCGATCGGATCGCCCAGCGGCACGTCCCGGCCGGCGACGGCGACCCGGCCGCTGTCCGACGAGACCAGCCCGAACAGGGCCTTCGCAAGCGAGGTGCGTCCGCTGCCGAGCAGGCCGGTGATCCCGAGGATCTCGCCCGCGGCAAGGGTGAAGCTCACGTCCCGGAAGCTGCCCCGCTTGGTCAGGTGCTCGACCGTCAGCAGGGTCTGCGAGCCGGAGGGCACCGGCGGCGGCGGCGCCTCCGGCACGTCGCGGCCGGTCATGTGATAGGTCAGCGAGGCGGCATCGAAATCTGCCGCGGGGCCTTCGGCCACCTTGCGGCCGTTGCGCAGCACGACGACCTTCTCGCTGACCTGCAGCACCTCGGCCAGCTTGTGGCTGACGAAGACGACGGCGACGCCCTCGTCCTTCAGCTTGCGGATGATGTCGAGCAGGCGGCGGACCTCGCGCCCGGTCAGCGCGGTGGTCGGCTCGTCCATGATGATCAGCCGCGCCTCGGAGGCGAGGCCGCGGCAGATCGCGACCAGCTGCTTCTGGGCGACCGGCAGGTCCTCCAGCCGGGTGTCCAGCGGGATGTCGACGCCGATGCGCTCCAGCGTGGCGCGGGCGAGGTCCTTGCCGTCGCCGCGGCCGTAGAACCGGCGGCCGGCGTGCAGCTGGCTGACGAAGGCGATGTTCTCCGCGACGCTGAGGTTGGGGAACAGGGAGAAGTCCTGGAAAATGACCATGATCCCGGCCGCCGAGGCGCGCCGCGGCGTCAGGTGGCCTTGGCGCCGGCCGTCGATCCAGATCTCGCCGGCGGTCGGATGCTCGACGCCCGCCAGGATCTTGATCAGCGTCGATTTGCCGGAGCCGTTCTCGCCGGCGAGGCAGACCGCCTCACCGGCGCGCAAGGAGAAGTCGACGGCGTCGAGGGCGACCACGCCAGCGTAGCGCTTCGTCACGCCCTTCATCTCGACGAAGGCGTCGGGGGAGGATGTCATGGGCGGCGTCCGGCGCAGGCGCGCGGGTGACGGGGGGCGGGCGACGGGGCGAGAGCAGGGGCGGCGGTCAGCCCGGGGACGCTCCAGGCGCCCCCGGGCCAGCCCGCAGGCTAGATCAGAACGGATAGTCCGCCATGTTCTCGGTGTTCACGTTGACCCAGGCCTTGCCGTAGATCACCTTGCCGTCGAGGGTCACGTTCTCGTAGCCCGGCAGGCCGAGGTCCATGCCGTCGGTGACCTCATCGCCGTCCATCACCATCTGCGCCAGCTTGTTCATGGCGTAGCCGGCGATCGAGGGATCCCAGAAGCCGATGCCGTCGACGGCGCCGGTCTCCAGGTACTGGCCGGCGATCGACGGCAGAGAGGTGCCGAAGACGCAGGTGTCGTCCTCCATCCCCCGCTCCTCGATGGCGAGGCCGATGCCGGCCACGTCGGTCGAGGCCGAGCCCTGCATGCCCCGGACGTTCGGATAGGCGCGCAGCACCTCCTGCGCCTTCTCATAGGCGTTCTGGGCGTCGTCGAACGTCTCGTTCTTGTCGCCCACCAGGGTCATGTTGGGGTAGTTGGCCTCCTGGTAGGCGATCGCGCCGTCGACCCACTGGTTGTGGGTCTGCGAGGTCAGCGAGCCGACGAACACGGCGTATTCGCCCTCGCCGCCCATGCAGGTCGCGAGCTGTTCCATCAGGTTGGCGCCGAAGTCCTCGTTGACGAAGGCTTCGATGTCGTAGTGGGTGTTCTCCTGGGCCGCCGCCTCGTGGGTGATGACGGTGATGCCCTGCTCCATCGCGCGGCCCAGCACCGGCTCCAGCGCCTCGGGAGACATCGGTACGACCGCCAGCGCGTCGACGCCCTGGGCGATCATGTCCTCGATCAGCGCCGCCTGCTGCTGCGGATCGGCCTGCGCCGGGCCGACCTGGAAGGCGTTGGCGCCGGTATCCTCGGCATACTGCTGGACGCCTTCCTCCATGCGGTTGAACCACTGGATGCCGGCGATCTTGACCACCGTGGCGATGGTCGGGCCGTCCTGCGCCGGCGCGGCCGTCGCGAACGCCATGGTCGCGCCGGCCAGGGCCGTGGCGCCGAGAAGGGTAACGGTCTTCCTCATGTCTTCCTCCCTGTCGCCCCTTCGGATGAGGGGTTCCGGTCAGCCGGTCGGATTCGGGGGCGACCGGCCTCGCGTGATGGTAGCGCCGCGGCAGAAAACCGTCGCGATCTTTCCGGGATCGACCGGAAGACACCCGTCCCCTTCCGATTCCGCGGCGACACCGGAAACTATGTCACCGAAGCATGCCTATCTACCCTCCAGCCGCAGCGTCAAGCGGATTTGCGGTGCCGGCTCCCGGAGTTGCAGGCCCGCGGACCGCGGCCGTCGCACCGCCGGGCGGCGCCCGCGGGCCGGGACGCGATCGCCGGTGGCGGTTTCCATGGCGGAAGCGCAGTGCCAAGGCCGCCGCCGGCCCGGCCCTGCGGCATGTTTCCGCAGGCGCCGCCTCGATCCCGGCTCCGGCCCGGCGGCCCGGGTGCAGGACGCCCGGCGCGGCGTCAGGCGCGTTGCCGTCATCCCGGCCTCAGGGTGCCGGCGCGCCGAGATCGGGGCGCACGGCGGCGTCACGCGCAGCCGCCCCGCCGATGTCCTGGCGCGCCGCGGTCCGGCGCTCGAGGGCGTCATGCGCGACAGCGGGCTGCAGGGGGTAGGCTCGGTAGCCGCCTTCGTCAGTCGCGGGCTCGCGCCGATCCCGCCGCACACCGGCGGCGGCATTGGCGCGATGTATCAGGCGGCGGTCCGCCTGGGCGTCGACCTGAAGGCGATGGACTTCCCGCCGTCGATGGGCGCACGCGTTGACCGCCTGCCTCGACGGCCTGGTCGGCAAGCGCGGAAACCGCGTGGATAACACCGCACGCGGGAAGCAACGACGCTGCCATGGCGGGACGTGCCACCGCCATCGTCGTCACAAAGCATTGATCTCAGGGAAAAATAATGGCGCGCCCGGGAAGATTCGAACTCCCAACCTTCTGATCCGTAGTCAGATGCTCTATCCAATTGAGCTACGGGCGCGCGGGCCTCGGCGGGGGGACGGTGCGGCGGGCCGGTCGGCGGTCCGCACCATCCGGCGCCCGGCGGGGCGTCGAAGCGAGCCGGGAACCTAGTCGAATGCCCGGCGGAGCGCAAGCCCGGAATCGCCGGCCCGATGCAGCGCCGTCCGGCCCATTTCCGGCGCGGTTGCCGGCGTGGTTTCCGGCCCGTTTCCGGCCCGTTTCTGGAGCGGTCTCCGGGCGATCGGCCGCCGGATCCGGCGGCTCCGGGCCAGGAGATGGGTCCGCGCCGGCAGTCCCGCAAGAGGCGCCCGCCCCGCCTCCGAAGCGGCGCCCGAGCCCCCCAACGGAGCGCCTACACCCGCCCGCCGGGAGGCGCCCGCCCCCGGGGTCCGCCCCAGGGCCGCCCCGGGGCCGTCCCGGGGCCGTCCCGGGGCCGTCCCTCTGCCGGCCTGACGGCATCCGGCCTCACCGCTCCCCGTGGACGATCCGCACCGCTGTGCCCGCCTCCAGGCCAAGGACCTCGGCGGCGCTGCCGCGGTTGACGGCGATCTCCGCCAGCCCCAGGGAATTGCCATACCAGAACGCCGCGCCCTCCGGCACCTCGCCGAAGGTCCGGGCCCGGGCCAGGCGGTGCCCGCCGACCGCCAGCACGGCATCCTTCGGCAGGTCGGCGATGGCGAGGTCGAGCATCGCGTTGCCGTACCCGTCGACGTAGAGCACCGTCGGCCGGACCGGCCCGGCCTCGCCCGCCGCCGCGGCGTCCGGCCGCGCCAGGCCCGCCGGATCGATCGGCTCCCCCGGCACCGGCCGGCCGGCGGCGATCGCGGCGGCGGCCGGGGCGAACAGGTCGCGGCCGTGGAAGCTGGCCGACAGCCGTGCCGGCCGCAGCGTCAGGATCCAGGCCTCCGCCGCCGCGGCCCCGCCCGCGGCGGCGACCGCCGGCCAGAACAGGCCGTTGTCCGGACCGACGAAGACCCGGCCGCCGGCGCCGACCGCGATCGGCCGGCGCGCCGTGCCGACGCCGGGGTCGACCACGCCCAGCACCACGTCGGGTCCGGGTCCGTCCCTCGGCCCGTCCCTCGGTCCTGCGGTCACCGGTCCGGCGCCGGCCGGATCGGCGGCTGCCGGCCTCCGCTCCGGGTCCGGCAGGTCGCGCAGCAGGGCGGCGAGCAGCCGGCCGGCCGGGCCGGGGGCGAAGGCCGGCGCGTCGTGCATCAGGTCGACCAGCGGGACGCCCGGCGCCCCCGCCGCCAGCACCGCCTTCATCTGGCCGACATAGGGTCCGGACCAGCCGAAATCGGTATAGATCAGGATCATCGCGTCGCGGCCTCCGGTCTGGTGGTCGGCGCCGGGCGGCGGCACCGCCTCGCAGGCGGTCGTCGATCCGGCCGGCGGGCGCCGCACCGTGCCCGCCGCCGCCCGCACGGATCGCCTCCCTGCCGGCCGGGCGGCGGGCCGGGCGGCGGGGGTGCCGCCGAGGACACCCGCGAGCCGCCGGACCCGGCGCCGGCAACCTCCCATCGCATGGGTTGCGGCTGTCGGCCGCCCGCCTATAGTGGCCTCGACGGACCCTGCTGCGCCAGACCCGGCCGGCGGGGGCCGCCGCATCGGGGCCGTCACCGAACCGCCCGCTTCCGCCCGCCCCCTTTCACCCGACATCCGGCCCGCCCCGTGACCGATTCCCTGCCACCCCCGGACGACACCTCCGGCTCCGCCCCGGCCCCGTCGCCCGACGTGCTCGACCTCGACTGCCTCGCCCAGATGGTCGCCGCCCTCGACGCGGAAACCGCCGTGGTCCTGGTCGACGGTTTCGTCGAGGAGATGATCGCCCGAGCCGACCGGATCGGTGCCGCCGCCACCTCGGGCGACAGCGAGGCGCTCGCCCGGGAGGCCCATGCGCTGAAGTCCAGCGCAGGCACCTATGGCGCGCGGGAAGTCAACGGCCTCGCCTCGGCGATCGAGCGCGGCGCCAAGGCGGGCGACGGCGCGCGCGCCGCCGTCGAGGCCCGCGGCATGCCCGAGGCGGCGCGCCGCGCCGCGGCCGCCTTCGCCGACTGGAAGCGCCGGACCGTCCCCAGCGAGTGAGACGAAGCGACGGCCGGGCGCGACGGCCGGGCGCGACGGCCCGGGCGCGACGGCCGGCCGCGACCCTGTGGCGCCCTCGGCCGTTGACCCCGGCCGGGCGCCGAAGCAGGCTCGCCCGACGACAAGCGTTCCGGGGACCGGCGGGCGCCCGCCCCGAGGGCGTCCGGACGGCGGCGCGGCAGGCCAGCGGCGGCGCCCATGGCAGGCTGGGGGAAGGGCAGAGATGGATCGGCGCCGGTTCCTGGAAGGCTTTCGTGCCCGGCTGGCGGAGGCCGTGGCGCGCTCCGGCATGGGCAAGGGCGTGTTCGCCGCCGCCGTCGGGCTCGACCGCTCGACCCTTTCCCAGCTCCTGTCCCCCGGCGGCGACCGCCTGCCGCGGCTGGAGACCCTGATCGCGATCGGCCAGGCGGCGCCGGTCAGCATCGACTGGCTGCTCGGCCTCAGCCACCAGGACAGCATGGGCGGCGACATCCTGGTCGAGGAGGCGTCGATCGAGCACAACGCCCCGTCGCCCGCCGACGCCCGGCTGACCGCCTGGCACGGGGAGGCGGTCGGCTACAAGATCCGCTACGTGCCGACCACCCTGCCTGACCTCCTGAAGACCCCGGCGGTGATTCGCTACGAATTCGCGCCGTCGCTGTCGGCCCGGCCGGAGCGGGAGCTGGAGGCCACGGCGGCCCGCCTCGCGCTGCAGCGCCGGCCGGAAACCGACATGGAGGCCTGCAGTTCGCGCGAATCGGTGGTCGGCTTCGCCCGCGGCGAGGGCATCTGGCGCGACCTGCCCGGCGACCGGCGGGCCGCCGCGCTCGACCACATGGCCGACCTGGTGGAGGAGCTCTATCCCACCTTCCGCTGGTTCCTCTATGACGGACGCCAGCGCTTCTCGGTGCCGATCACCCTGTTCGGCCCGCAGCGCGCGGCGATCTATCTCGGCGGCGCCTACTACGTGATCAACGCCACCGGCCACATCCGCGCGCTCGCCGAGCATTTCGACGACCTGATCCGCAGCGCGATCGTCCAGCCGCCCGAAGTCCCCGCCCTGCTGCGCGGGCTGAAGCGCGAGGTGGTGGGGTAGGACCGGGTCCGGCGGCCGGACCCGGCCGCTACACCAGCCGCCAGACCTCGATCGCCGCCTTGCGGCCCGGCAGATCGTACGGGCCGAGGGGCTGGGGCCGGGGATCGTCGGGTCCCAGGCGCGCCACCAGGCCGGCGGAGCACAGCGCCACCACCGCCGCCTCGGGCGCCACGGCCTTGCCCAGGGCCTCCAGCCGCTGGCCGGTGTTCACCGCGTCGCCGACGATGGTGTAGTTGATCCGACCCGGCGCGCCGATGTTGCCGACCACCATCGGTCCGGAATGGACCCCGATCCGCAGCCGCAGCGGTGGCTCGCCCGCGGCGCGCCGGTCGGCGTTGCCGTCGGCTACGGCCGCGGCGATCGCCCGGGCGGCGCGGCAGGCGCGGGCGGCGTGGTCGGGCTGGTCCTCCGGCGCGCCCCAGAACGCCATCATGCCGTCGCCGACATACTTGTCGATGGTGCCCCCCTCGCCTTCGACGCAGGCCGCCAGCCGGGCGAAATGGGCGTTGAGGAAGGCCGCCGTCTCCGCCGCCGGCAGCGCCTCCGACAGGGCGGTGAAGCCGGCGATGTCGGTGAACATCACGGTCATGTCCCGGTGCTCGGATGCCGCGGCGCCACCGGCGTCCTGCGCCATCAGGCGCTTGACCAGGGTCTTCGGCACATAGGTCTCGAACCACGCCAGCCCGGCCAGCATGGTGTTGAACGCGCGCGCCTGGTCCGCCAGCTCGCGCAGCCGGCCGACCGGCAGCGGCGCCGCCTGGGCGAAGTCCAGACGCGCCACCGCCGCGGCCTCGGCCGCCAGCTGCTGGACCGGCCGCGCGATCCTCCGGCCGACCAGCACGCCGACGACGACCGCCACGACCAGGAGCGCGACGCCGATCGCGCCGGCCCGCATCAGCCGGAAGAACTCCGCCCCCAGCTCGGCAGTGGAGGCGTGCACCCCGAGCGTGACCGGCCGGTCGGCATAGCCGTCGAGGCCCCGGGTCAGGACGATCCGCTCGCCGCCCTCCAGGTCGACGATCCGGCTCTCGATCCCCGGGTTCTGGACCTCGGCCCGGGTCCACAGCCCCTCGGCCAGGGCCGCCAGGGCCTCGTCGCCCAGGTCGGCCGGCGTCGGCAGCACCCGGTCGACCGACAGGCCCAGCCCGCCGGCGCCGTCGGCCAGCGCCGGGTGGGCCAGCACCCGGTCGTCGCCGTAGAGGATGAAGGGGGTCAGCGCGCCCGCCACCCCCTCGGCCACGGCCAGGTCGCCGATGAAGCGCGACAGTTCCCGCACGGTGACGATGGCGATCAGGCCGCCGCGCCGCATCGCCCCGTCCGGGCCCGGCAGGTGGACGGGGACGCCGAGGTTCAGCGCGCTCTCGCCCAGCGCCGGGATGAAGGCCGGATCGCCCCAGGTCGGTCCGTCGAGCCCGGTCAGCCAGCCGCGCGCGCCACGCGCCTCCGGAATGCCGTCGATCGGCGCGTCGCGGTACACCGTCCTGATCGCGCCGCCCTCCCCGGTCCGCGCGACGGCGGTCATGGATTCGTCGCCCGGCCACCAGCTGATGCCGAAGATCTGCGGCGTCGAGGCGAGGGTCTGGATCATCGCCGCCAGCAGCGCCGCCTCGACCGCTTCCGGCGGCAGGGTCGCGCCGGACCCGCCGCCGTCGACCATCCGGGCGGCGATCAGGTCGGCCAGGAAGGCGAGCTGCCGCGTCGCCGGGTCCAGGTGCCCGGTCAGCCGGGTTTCCGCCAGGTCGAGGGTCAGGCTGGCCTTGTCGCCCAGCAGGTCGACCGTGTTGCGGCCGCCGGCCGCGAAGGCGACTGCCAGCACCGCCGCGACCGCGATCCCGACCAGCCCGCCGATCGCGAGCGCCAGCACCGTCGCGATCGAGACCGTCCGGCGGTCGCGCGCCATGCGCCGATCCCCGCCGCGGCCGCCCGCCGGCCGCTCAGTCCCGCGGCTGGATCATCGGACCCAGCCGCCGCCCCGCGAACAGGTGGACATGGAGGTGGGGCACCTCCTGCCCGCCGTCGGCCCCGCTGTTGGCGAGGATGCGGAAGCCGTCGCCGGTCACGCCCAGCTGGCGCGCCACCGCGCCGATGGCCCGGACATAGCCGACCACCTCCTCGGCCGAGGCGTTGGCCGAGAAGTCCTCGATGTCGACATAGGGCCCCTTCGGGATCACCAGCACATGAACCGGCGCCTTAGGGGCGATGTCGTTGAACGCGAGCGCGTGCTCGTCCTCGTAGACCTTGTCGCAGGGGATCTCGCCGCGCAGGATCTTGGCAAAGATGTTGGTCGGGTCGTAGGCCATCGCGGGTCTCGAAGCTCCTGGATCTCGGGGGGTGTCCCAGTTCTCGGGCGGTGCGGACGCTCAGCCGCCGCCGGCCCGCTTCTTCGCCTTCTTGGCGTCGAAGCCGCTGGTGCCGTGGCGCCGGTCGAGCGCTTCCCAGACCTCCGCCGCCTCGAGGTCGAGCGCCGCCCAGAGGACGGTCAGATGGTAGAGCAGATCGGCCGATTCCTCGACCAGCGCCTGCCGGTCGCCCGCCGCGCCGCCACCGGCCAGGCGCACCGCCTCGATCACGGTCTCCACCGCCTCCTCGCCGACCTTCTGGGCGATCTTGGGCACGCCGCGGTCGTAGAGCCGGGCGGTGTAGCTGGTTTCCGGGTCGCCGCCCTTGCGATCGGCGACGATGCGGTACAGCCGGTCGAGCGTGTGGCGGGGGTCGGGGCCGGTCTCCTGGGTCATGCGGCGCGGTCGTCCTCTGTTTCCAGGCGCATGGGGATGCCGGCCGCTGCCATGTGGGCCTTGGCCTCGGCGATGGAATGGGTGCCGAAGTGGAAGATCGAGGCGGCCAGGGCGGCGGTGGCGTGACCGTCTCGGATGCCGTCGACCAGGTGGTCGAGCGTGCCGACCCCGCCCGACGCGATCACCGGCACCGGCACCGCGTCCGCGACGGTGCGGGTCAGCGCGATGTCGAACCCGCTGCCCGTGCCGTCCCGGTCCATCGAGGTCAGCAGGATCTCCCCCGCGCCGAGTTCCGCCATCCGGCGCGCCCAGTCGACCGCGTAGATGCCGGTCGCGGTGCGGCCGCCATGGGTGAACACCTCCCATCTGCCGGGGCCGGTCTGCTTGGCGTCGATCGCGACCACGATGCACTGGCTGCCGAACTTCTCCGCCGCCTCGCGCACGAAGTCCGGCCGGCGCACCGCCTCGGTGTTGATCGAGACCTTGTCGGCGCCGGCGAGCAGCAACTGGCGGATGTCGTCGACCGTGCGCACGCCGCCGCCGACGGTCAGCGGCATGAACACCTGCTCGGCCGTGCGGCGCACCACGTCGTAGAGGATCGACCGCTTCTCGTGGCTGGCGGTGATATCGAGAAAGGTGAGTTCGTCCGCCCCGGCGGCGTCGTAGACCCGCGCCTGCTCCACCGGATCGCCGGCGTCGCGCAGGTCGACGAAGTTCACCCCCTTGACCACCCGGCCGTCCTTCACGTCCAGGCACGGGATCAGCCGCATCTTCAGCATCGTCGCGCTCCGTTCCGGGGCGGAATCGGTATCTTGAACCACAGAGGCACAGAGACACAGAGCAAGAAACCGAGGACCTCCATTCCGTCGCTGTGCGGCGGAAGAAAGCGGGTGCTTTGGCCGGCGCCCCGATCCGCCGCTCCGATAGTGCCGCCTCGACGACGTTACGCCCTTCTCTGTGTCTCTGTGTCTCCGTGGTCGACGGATCCCCGTCTGCGTGGTTGACAGCTCACCCGTTGTCCGCGGCGGCTCCGGCGGGGGGCGGGGCGTCGCCGGCGGCCATCACCGCCAGCGCCTCGGTCGGGTCGATCCGGCCGTCATAGAGCGCCCGGCCGCAGATCGCGCCCTCGATCCCCGCATTCTCCTCCCGCTTGAGCGCGCGCAGGTCGGCGATCGACGCGATGCCGCCCGAGGCGATCACCGGCGTGGTCAGCGCGAAGGCCAGGTCCGCCGTCGCTTCCACGTTCAGCCCGCCCATCGCTCCGTCGCGGTTGATGTCGGTGTAGACCACCGCCGCCACGCCCGCATCCTCGAACCGCAGCGCCAGGTCGAGCGCCCTGACCTCGCTGGTCTTCGCCCAGCCCTCGACGGCCACCAGCCCGTCGCGCGCATCGATGCCGACCGCGATTCGGCCGGGAAAGCGGCGACAGGCCTCGCGCACCAGGGCCGGCTCGGTCAGCGCCACCGTGCCGAGCACGACCCGCCTGACGCCGCGCTCCAGCCATTGGACGATGGTGTCCATCGACCGGATGCCGCCACCCAGCTGGACCGGCACGTCGACGGCATCGACGATCCGCTCCACCGCCTCCCCGTTCACCGGCCGCCCGGCGAAGGCGCCGTTCAGGTCGACCACGTGAACCCAGCGGAAGCCCTGGCGGGCGAAGGTCGCCGCCTGGTCGGCCGGATCCTGGTTGAAGACCGTGGCAACCCCCATGTCGCCGCGCACCAGCCGCACGCAGGCGCCGTCCTTCAGATCGATCGCGGGATAGAGGATCATGCCGGACCCGACCTCCCCTGGTCATCCCCCGCGCCGTCGCCACGCAGGAGCTTGTAGAAGTAGTACCCCTGGAGGGTCCGCCCGTGCACCCGGGCATAGACCGGGTTGGTGCCCCAGAGCACCCAGCCCAGCGCCTCGTAGAGCCGGATGGCCGCCGTCTGGGTCTCGCGCACGTCGAGTTGCAGGACGTCGAAGCCGGCGTCCCGCGCCTCCTCCTCCACCGCCTCGATCAGGCGGCGGGCCAGCCCGTGACCACGCGCCCAGGGGGCGACGAAGAAGGTGGTCAGCGTCGCCGCGAAGGCCTGGGCCTCGTTGTTCGGCGGCGGCCGGACCAGCTGGGCGGAGCCCGCCACCACGCCATCCAGCCGGCCGACGAAGAGCGTGCGGCCCGGCACCGCCAGCACGCCGCGCCAGTACCGCTCCATCACCTCGCGCGGCGGCGGGTCGACCCAGCCGAAGCCGCCGCCGCCGCGGACCGCGAGGTCGGCGGCGTCGCACAGGTCGTGCAGGTCGGCGCCGCGGAACGCCTCCAGCCGCTCGACGGCGGTGCGCGGCTCGGGCAGGTCGTCGCTTTCCGGGGCCATCGGCGGCGCGCCTCCCGCGTCTGTCAGGGGGACCAGGAGAGGAAGCCGTCGATCAGCCGCTGGCCGACCGCCTGGCTCTTCTCCGGGTGGAACTGGGTGCCGATCAGGTTGTCCCGCCCGACCACCGCCGCGACCGTGCCGCCATAGTCGACAGTGGCCAGGACGTGGGCCGGATCCTCGGCCTCCAGATGGTAGCTGTGGACGAAATAGGCATGGGCCCCTTCCGGCAACGACGCCAGGACCGGATGGGCCGGCCGGCGCACCTGGAGAACGTTCCAGCCCATGTGGGGAATCTTGAGCGCCGGATCGGCGGGCGTCAGCCGGACCACCTGGCCCGGAATCCACCCCAGACCCTCATGGTCGCCGTGCTCCCGCCCGACGCCCGCCATCAGCTGCATGCCGACGCAGATGCCGAGGAACGGCCGGCCCCGCCGGATCACCGTGTCCTCCAGCGCGTCGATCATCCCCGGCACCGCGGCCAGCCCCGCCTTGCAATCGGCGAAGGCGCCGACGCCGGGCAGCACCACCCGGTCGGCCGCGCGCACCCGATCGGCGTCGCCCGTCACCTCCACCGCCGCCGCGTGGCCGTGATCTGCCGCCGCGCGCTCGAAAGCCTTGGCGGCCGAGCGCAGGTTGCCGGAGCCGTAATCGATGATCGCGATCAGCATGGAAGGGAACGCCGCATGGAAGGAACGCCGCCTGGAGGGACGGCCGCCGGCGAAGCGGCCCGAAAAACGGTCTGAAACGAGGGCGCCGACTGCCGGCGTTAACCGGCCAGCATGCCCTTGGTCGACGGCACCGCCCCAGGCGCCCGCGGATCGATCTCCACCGCGTCGCGCAGGGCGCGGGCGAGCGCCTTGTAGGCGCTTTCGATCATATGGTGGTTGTTGGTGCCGTGCAGCGTCTCGACGTGGAGGGTCAGCCCTGCCGTCTGGGCGAAGGCGTGGAACCATTCGCGGAACAGCTCGGTGTCCATCTCGCCGATCTTGTCGCGGGTGAACGGCACGTCCCAGACCAGCCAGGGGCGGCCGGAAATGTCGAGCGCGCAGCGGGTCAGCGTCTCGTCCATCGGCAGCAGGGCGTGCCCGTAGCGCCGGATGCCGGCCCGGTCGCCCAGCGCCTCGCGCACCGCCTGGCCCAGCGCCAGCCCGGAATCCTCGGTCGTGTGATGGAAGTCGATGTGCAGGTCGCCCTTCGCCTGCAGCCGGATATCGATCAGGCCGTGGCGCGCCAGCTGTTCGAGCATGTGGTCGAGGAAGCCGATGCCGGTCGAGATCTCGCCGACGCCGCTGCCGTCGAGATCGACGGCGGCCAGGATGTCGGTCTCGCGCGTCGTGCGCCGAACCTCCGCACGGCGCCCGCCGGTGCGGGCTTGGGGCTGTGTTCCGTCCATGGCCGCGGTTCTAGCACCGGATGCCGCGGTGCGGAAGAGGGATGGGAGGGTGGCGGGGAGGGAGAACTCGCACCCATTCATGGGGGCCAGTCCGGCCGGAGGCCGGACTGGGGCGGCGGGCGAAGTCCGCCGATGCTAGACCACCGCGTCCGCCGCGACGCCGATGTCCTCGCGCCAGGCTTCCAGGGCCTGGCCCAGCCAGCCCTCCGCCGCGGCGGCATCGTCGACCTCCGCGAACTCCGTCATCATCTCGAGCGGGGTCACCCGCGCCTCCGACCAGGCCCCGGCGGCGTCGCGCAGGAGGAAGACCGGCAGGCCGCGATCGGTCGCCATGACCAGGATCGAGCCGTCGTGGATGTGGCGTCCGACGATCATGTCCGGGTTGCTCCCCTGCGGCCGGCGGCACCCGCCGGCCGGCTTCTCGCCGAATGATGGGGCCGGCGGGGTGGAGAAGTCCATCCCCCGCGTGCCCCCCATGCCCGCCTGCGCCCGCTCGCCGCATGCGGCGGCGGTCGCTCGGCCGGCCCGGGAGCCCGGTGGATCAACCGTCCGCCGTCGCCGAGGTTGCCCGCCACGCTCCTTTCGATTGATTGACGGAGCATTTTCTACTATTCATCATTGCATGCCATCGAAGGTGAAACGGCGCCGGACGAACCCGCTGGGTCGGATTCTGGGCGGCATCCTGGCCGGGTTGCTGCTGGCGCCGACGCTCGCCGGCTGCGGCACGGTGGTGCGTCCCCAGCCGGTGGAAACCCGCGCGCCGATCCCCGTCACCGGGCCTGGCTCGGCGAAGCTGCACTTCCGGGGCTTCCTCCTCGACCTTCAGCCCAGCGACGTGGTGCTGTTCGACGAGGGGCCGTCGCCACTGCCGGGGGTGCCGTCCTTGTGCGACGGCCTGGGTGGAGAGTTGTCGCTGATCGATGCCGCCAGACCCGGCAACAGCGGCATCCTGCTCGATCGCTGGGACAGGGAATTCCGCGACCGGCTGGAACCGGCGGGATACGACATCGTCGGCGACAACGCGTCGTTCTTTGCCGACCGCCACGAAGCGCTGGAGGCGCGCTACACCATCGGCGGCGTGGTCACGGCGATGGCGGTGGTCGGCTGCCCCCGCAGCCTGGCGCCCCGCCTGACGCTGCTCCGGGGTGCCTTCACGACGGCCGAGGCGTCCGTCACCGTCCGATGGGAGGTGATGGACGACCTGGAGCGCCGGGTCGTCTACCGTACGGCGACGCGGGGCTATGCCCGGCTGGCCGACTACAATCACCGGATCAACGCCCGGGCGTTGCGCATGGCGGTCGGCTCCGCGGCGCAGAATCTGGCCGCCGACCCCGATTTCTGGCGCCTCGTGACGGTGGAGGCGGCACCGCCGCCGCGGGTGCTGGCCGACCCGGTGGCGCCGCCTCCGGCGGCATACGCCCCCGACGGCGGGGCGCGGCGGTTGCTGGCCGGCGCTCTGCCGCCGCGGACCGATCCGCCGGCCGGCGACCTGGCGCCGTTCGCCTCCGCCACCGCCGTCGTCCTCAACGGCGAAGGCCACGGCTCCGGCTTCCTGGTCGATCCGGCCGGGCTGATGCTGACCAATGCCCATGTGGCGGGCCGCGCCGGCCAGGTCGCGGTGCAGTTCGTCGACGGCCCGCGCCGGATCGCCACCGTGCTGGCGGCCGACCTCCGGCGTGACGTGGCACTGCTGTCGATCGATCCGGTTCCGGGCGTCGCGGCGCTGCCGATCCGCCTCGACCCGGTGAGGGTCGGCGACAGCGTCGCGGCGATCGGCGCGCCGCAGCTGGATTTCCTGTCGGGCACGGTCAGCCGCGGCGCGGTCAGCGCGCTGCGCCACTTCCGCTTTCCGTCGTTCGGCGATCAGGCCTATATCCAGGCCGATGCGCCGATCGTCGGCGGCAACAGCGGCGGCCCGCTGATCGACGACCGCGGCAACGTGGTCGGCATATCGGTGGCGGGATTCGTCGACCCCGTCGGCGGCAGCACGCACATGAACCTGTTTATCCCGATCGGGGAGGCGCTGGCGGTCCTGGGACTGACGCTGCCGCACGGCGCCCCGGCAACGATCGCGGCGGGCCCGCCCCCGGGTCAGGGTTGATCGCCGGCCGGTGCCGCCCGATATCCACGGGTGCCCGATGCTCCGGCGGGACCGCCGGCTCCGGCCTCACCGCCGGACCCGGCCGCCCCGCCGTTCCCATTCCGCCACCGACGGATCGACGATGGACCATACCGACCCCGCCTCGTGGCACGGCACGACCATCCTTGCCGTGCGCAAGGCCGGCACGGTGGTGATCGCCGGCGACGGACAGGTCACCGCCGGCAACACCATCATGAAGAACGGCGCGCGCAAGGTGCGCACGCTGCAGAACGGCCGGGTGATCGCCGGGTTCGCCGGCGCCACCGCCGACGCCTTTGCCCTGTTCGAACGGCTGGAGGGCAAGCTGGAGCAGTATCCCGGCCAGCTGGCCCGCGCCTGCGTCGAGCTGGCCAAGGACTGGCGCACCGACCGCTATCTGCGCCGGCTGGAGGCGATGATGGCGGTCGCCGACCGGGAGGTCTCTCTGACGCTCACCGGGACCGGCGACGTGATGGAGCCCGACGACGGGCTGATCGCGATCGGCTCCGGCGGGCCGCTGGCGCTGGCCGCGGCGCGCGCCCTGGTCGACCGCGACGACCTGGACGCCGAGCAGATCGCCCGCAAGGCGATGGCGATCGCCGCCGGCATCGACATCTACACCAACGGCAACATCGTCCTCGAGAGCCTTTCATGACCGCCTTTTCGCCCCGCGAGATCGTTTCCGAGCTCGACCGCTACATCGTCGGCCAGAGGGACGCCAAGCGCGCGGTCGCGATCGCGCTGCGCAACCGGTGGCGCCGCCAGCAGCTGCCCGAGGGCCTGCGCGAGGAGGTGCTTCCGAAGAACATCCTGATGATCGGCCCGACCGGCGTCGGCAAGACCGAGATCGCCCGCCGGCTGGCGCGCCTCGCCGAGGCGCCGTTCCTCAAGGTCGAGGCGACGAAGTTCACCGAGGTCGGCTATGTCGGCCGCGACGTGGAGCAGATCATCCGCGACCTGGTCGAGATCTCGCTGACCATGACCCGCGAGCGGATGCGCCGGGAAGTGACCGCCCAGGCCGAGCTGAAAGCCGAGGACCGGGTGCTCGACGCCCTGGTCGGCGCGTCGGCCAGCGCCGACACCCGCGCCAAGTTCCGCAAGATGCTGCGCGAGGGGCGGCTGAAGGACAAGGAGATCGACATCGAGGTGCAAGACAGCGGCAGCGTCCTGCCGACCTTCGACGTCCCCGGCATGCCGGGCGCCCAGATGGGCATGCTCAACCTCAACGACATTTTCGGCAAGGCGCTGGGCGGCCGGACCAAGACCCGGCGGATGACCGTCGCGGACAGCTACGACGTGCTGGTCGCCGAGGAGGCGGACAAGCTGCTGGACGAGGAGCAGGTGCGCTCGGAGTCGATCCGGGCGGTGGAGCAGAACGGCATCGTGTTCCTGGACGAGATTGACAAGATTACCGCCCGCTTGGAGCGACAGGGCGCCGACGTCAGCCGCGAGGGCGTGCAGCGCGACCTCCTGCCGCTGATCGAGGGCACGACGGTCGCCACCAAGCACGGCGCGGTCAAGACCGACCACGTGCTGTTCATCGCCTCGGGCGCCTTCCACCTCGCCAAGCCGTCGGACATGCTGCCGGAGTTGCAGGGCCGCCTGCCGATCCGGGTCGAGCTGCAGCCGCTGACCCGCGACGACTTCAAGCGCATCCTGACCGAGCCGGACTATAGCCTGATCAAGCAGTACGTTGCGCTGATGGAGACCGAGGGCGTGACCCTCGCCTTCGCCGACGAGGCGGTGGACGCCCTGGCCGACCTGTCGGCGGAGATCAACGGGACGGTCGAGAACATCGGCGCCCGGCGGCTGCATACGGTGATGGAGAAGCTGCTCGACGAGATCAGCTTCACCGCCTCCGACCGGGCCGGGGAGGAGATCACGATCGACGCCGCCTATGTCCACGACCGCGTCGGCGTGCTGGCGGCGGACGCCGACCTCAGCCGGTTCATCCTGTAGGTCGGGTTGGAGCGCAGCGGAAACCCGGCATCGGCGGCGGCAACCCGCTCGGACGGCCGTGACGGCGCCTCTCCCCCGTCCGCACGGGCGGCAGGGTCCGTCGTCGGGTCTCCCTTCGGTCAGCCCGACCTGAGGCGCCTCGGCGGCGGACCGGCCCCCGGACTGTAACCGTCCGGAAACACTTCCCCATCCGCGCGACATCAATCGGTTACGCAGGCGGTCTCAGTCTGCGCGTCGCCGCCGGCCGGGCCGGCGGAGGGAGCGGAATCAGAACGACCCGCGGGGCCGGGTCCGCCGCCCCGCTTGACCCCGGCCCCTGTGCACCCTCGATGACCCTGAACGCCGAAGTCTCCGCCACCGCGTCCCCGATCTCCGCCGGACCTGCCGGCACCGAAGCCGCGGCGACAGCGCCGGTCGACCTCTACCGCGCCGTCCACAAGGGGCTGCGCCGCGCCATGGCCGCCACGGTCGACGCCCTCGGCCGGGCCGACGCGGCCGATCCCACGTCGGTCGCCGCCGCGCTGGACCGGCTTGACCGGCTGGTCCGGCTGTGCCGGTCCCATGCCGCGACAGAGAGCGGCCACATCCACGCGGCGCTGGCCGAGCGCGCGCCGGCCCTGGTCGCCGCCTTCGACGCCGACCACCACGACCAGGAGGCCGCGCTCGACCTCCTGGAGGCGATGGCCGATGCAGTGCGGACGGCGCCCGAGGCCGCGGCGCGCGACGCGGCCCTGCACGCCCTCTACCTCGCCGCCGCCCGCTTTGTCGGAGAGAATTTCGAGCACATGACCCGCGAGGAGACGGAGATGATGCCGGTGCTGCGCCGGTATCTTTCCGAGGCGGAGATCGGCGCCATCCACGGCGCGATCGTCGGCACCATGCCGCCGGCGAAGCTGGTCGACTTCCTGGGCGACATGATCCCGGCGATGAGCCCGGCCGAGCGGGAAGGCCTTCTGGGCGGCATGAAGGACGCGATGCCGGCGGAGGCGTTCGCCGGGCTGGCCGCCGCCCTGATCCCCGCGATCGCCGCGCAGGCCTGAGCGCGGCAAGCCCCTTGCGCTCCCCCCGGGGCAATCTGATATAGCAGCGTCGGAAGGCCGGCGGCGGACGGATCCCTCGCCAACCCGGTCAGGTCCGGAAGGAAGCAGCCGTAACGAGCTTCGATCCGGGTCGCCGTCCGGTCTTCCACCCCTTCGACATCATCGGACATCGGGCGCAGCGACGGCCGCCGGCGGCGTCGATCCCAGGCGCCGGACCATCGCGGTTGCGACGCGACCGGCGTGGGGCCACACCGGAACCCGAAATCGCCATCCGGACCGTTCAAGGCGGTTCAGCCATGCATCCTTCATGGGACGGGACCCCTGAAGGCCCTTCCTTCGGAGGGCCATCCAAAGACTTTGCATATCAAGGATTTACGTTTCAGTTCAATGAGTTGAGTTCTCTCCAGTTCTCTGGAGATCGCTGGAATCGGCTCCCGAGTGTCCCAAATTTGTCCCAAGGGACAATACGGGACAGTCTCAAAGCCGGGGCGTGGCGCGCCCTTGCCGCGAATTGAAGGCGGTCAGGCCGTCCGCGTCAAGGTGCGAAAAAGAGGCGGCTCGTCTATAGTGGCGGCCAGCACCGGAGACGCCCCGCCTGATGGAAACACGCGAAAAACAATCAAGATCGGACGTGCTGGGCGGGGAATCGGTCGCTATCCGGCGGGCGCTGGGCGACTACATGGAGCGGCACGGAATCGGCGTCGCCGAGCTGGGCAGGCGGATCGCAGAGGCTGCCGGCCGTCCGGCGGGCGATGCGAGCGGCAAGGCGCTGCTGCGCTTCCTCGCCGGAAGGCGGGGGGCAGGCGATGATCTGGCAGGGCTGTGCGCCGCGTTTGCGGAACGGCAAACCGAAGCTGACGATCCTGCAATTGTCCTGGGCGATGCGCTCGCCGGCTTCGGGCAATGCGACCCTGACGAAGACCGGCGCGCCTCCGTCTGCGGCGTCTTCGAAGTGACGGTGCACCTGCCCGCGATCGAGAGCTATTCGATAAAGGACCTGGCGGTGTTGCACGGCACAATCTCTTTCGAGCCGGTTCCCGGCCGCCCTTATCTGCGGGCGGTGGAAACCGCACCGGATCGCTCGGCCCTCCGGCTGCGGGAGGAATCGACGCCGGATCATGTATTCGAAGGCGTGGCGCTGATGCAGGCGCACGGGCTTGCCGTGTACCTGCGCGACACGCTGACCCGCCGCCCGAAAACCTACTTCCTCGATCCTCAGGCCGCCGGCCGGCCGGGCGAATTCTCCGGAGTCGCGACGAGCCCGGCCTATGACGGCCGCACCGGCGCCGGCGGCGTTGTCCAGGACGTGACGCTGGCCCGGAAGGCGGAGGGCTGACCGGTGGAACGCGTCGATCCGAACCAGCGGCTTCTGTACGCAGCCTATGCCGGCAACCTGGAAATGGTCAGGCAGGCCGTGGACGAAGGCGCGGACATTGAATGCGCGGAGGCGGGCACGGAGCTGAGCGCGCTTCACCTGGCGGTCGGGCGCGGCTTTGTCGATATCGCCCGCTACCTGCTCGATGAGGCCGGGGCGGCGATCAGGCCGGACGGCCATGGAAGATGGCCGACCGTGATCGCCGCGCAGTGCCGGGCTTCTGAAGAAATGTGCGATTTCATCGCAGAACGCGAGGCGGCTGCCGCGGCCGCGGGTGGCAGCGAAGCACGCCGGGACGCGCCCCGCTAGTCACCGTGTCTTCGGCTGATCCACGGCGAAATCGCCGATGCCGGGGCTTCCGGAAAAGCCCGGCCCGGCCCAAATCCCTACGATAAAGGGCTTGGCAAAGGCCGCCGTTTCCGGCCTGCGGCCTGCCCGGCCAGGGCCGCGCCCTGCAATCGAAAAGCACCGTGTCCGTCATCCTTCACCAATCTTCGCTGATCTGCTGCTGATCCGTAGCACGCTTCGAAAGCCGCAAGCGCGTGTGCGCGCTCCTCCACTTCGTTGCGCCCGGCCAGGAATGGCCGACAAGGGTGCGGCGAAGGGGCGTGCTGTCCGGCCTCCATCATCAACGAAGACGGTAAGGAGGACGAACAATGCTCACGATCACAAGCCACAGCCTGACCCGGCAGACCGAAACCGAAATCAGCGCCCTGTGCCGCGCCTTTATCGAGGCGATGGCGCGGACCGAGCCCTACAGCCCGGAATGGCGTTTTGCGCAGTGGAGCCTTGATACGGCGCTGCGGGAACGCACGCGGCGGCTCAGCCGTCCCGGCTGGGCCGGGCCGCGATAGCCCCGCGGGCCCTGGCCGATCCGGGAGCGGTCCCTAGGGGCCGCCCGGACCGCCGGGGCCTCCCTTCTTCGGCGGGTCAGGAGGCTTAATCTCGCGCTCAAGGCCCTTGTCCTCGCGCCGGTCGCGGGTGATGTCGTCGGCGTTTTCGCGGAATTTTTCGACCCTGGAGCGCGGATCGGCCTTATCCGTAAACCGCGCGGTCAGGCGGTGGAACAGGCTGCGCCCGCCGCCGGACTTTCGGTCTTCGCTTTCTTCTTCCGTGCGTTCTTCTTCCGTCCGGTCCTCTTCCGCACTGGCCTCGCGCTCGTCCCCGCCTTTGTCATCGGTGTCATCATCCTGCCTCCCGCCCTTGTCTTCTGACCGGTCTTCGCCCGATTCCGCCTGTTCCTTGCCTTCCTGTTCCTCGGGGGTCTGCGGCCGATCCGCCGTCCTGTCTTTGGCTGCGTCTTCGAACTGGCGAAGGACTTCCTCGGACTTGACCGTGTGCCCGAACGCCTGCTCGGCCTCGAAAGTGAGCCGGTCGGCTCCGTCCTTGATCCGCTTTGCGCCTTCCTGTTCCTCAGAGCTGTGCTTCCGGCCCAGCTCGAACCGTTCGGCCCGCTCCGTCTCGCGAAGCTCTTTCAGCTTCTTGCGATATTCCCAGCCGATCACTTCGACGGACGCCTGCTCGTAGTTGCGGATCAGGGTCGCCAGCGCCTTGCGCTCGGCCAGGTGCGCCTGATCCAGCTTGTCGAGTTCTGGCTTGGCGCTCGCCATCGCCTGAAAGGCCGCCGACAGGAAACCGGCGCGGGATGAGCGGTCGCGATGCAGGATCGTTTTCGCCTGCTCCCGCAGGAAATGCCGAAGCCGTTTGCCGGCGGTGGCGTGCTCGTAAAGTTTCAGGTCGCGCTCGCGCCGCTGCTTCTGAAACACGATGCGCCAGTTGTTTTTGGTGTATTCGCGGATGCGCTTGCGCTCGGCGTCGATCGCCTCCCGCTTCTCCGCGAAGAGCTGGTCGCGGCGGGATTTCTGCGCCGTTGACAGCTCCTTCTTTTCGGCCTGCCGGCGCTCGAATGCCTCTTTGAGGCGAAGGTTGCGCCAGCGGTAGAATTCGGCCGCCTTGTGGCTCTTGCGGTCTTTGACAAAAGCGTTCCGGGCTTCCTCCTTCAGCGACCGGCGCTTTTCGTTGTTTATGACGCGCTGCTCGCACCGGATCAGCCCCTGCGCCTTCTCGTAGGCTTCGGCCCATTTTGAGAGCACAAGCCGGTCGCAGGACAGCTTTGCGGCGATACCGGTTTCCGGGTGGACGCGATTGACAATGACGTGGATGTGCGGGTGCGGCTCGTCATTGTGGGCGACCAGAATCGCCTCATGGCCGTCCAGCCCGAGCCGGGTCAATGTCTCCCGCGCCGCAGCCTTCATCACTTCGGGAGAAGGGGTTTCGCCCGGAGCCCATGCCAGCGAATAGGCATAAACCGGATTCGCGAGTTTCCGCCCGGTCGCTTTTTGCCCTGCACGCGCTTTGATCCGGTTCTGATTCATGGCCGTGTAGGCCATGAGGCGGATCGCCTTTTCGGGGTCGCTCGTCGGCAGGCCAATAGTCTCGGCAAAGGCGACGCGCTCCGAGGTCAAAGCGCCCTTATCATGTAGATAATAGGCGCCGGCGCCCTTAAAGCTCTTGCCCTTGCCCGCGACCTTAGGAACCATCCTCGATGTGTTCCAGGATGATTCGCTCGACGGTGGCTGCGGCGCTCAGAAGTTCGGGCGGGGGCTTGTCCTTGTTGGTGTGAAACAGGCGGACAGCCTGATTGAGATTCACGCCGATCCGGCGAAGCTGATCGAAGGCGCGAGGGTCGAGTTTGCGATGCGATTTGATGACGACCCTGCCTTCGATGATATGGGAACGGGCATATTCGGACAGCGTTTTTCCGGCACGGATCGCCGCCTGCTGGATCAGGACAAACTCGGCCGGCCGCACGCGAAAACGCACGATCTCAGTCATGCGGTCAGGGCTGGTTTTCGTCGGCCTCGCCATGCGCGTTCCCCTTCCCTTAAGAGCCGTGAGGCTCGGGCGTGGTCAAGCGGCGCGGGCGCTTGCAAGAAGTTTCTTGGGGCACCCCCGGCAGGGGTTTCTGTGCCACAAAAACATATCTTGCTACCCTGCTGCCGCAGGCTCTTCCCACTATAGCTCATGTTTTTTAGGATTCCATTAAAGGTAGTTCCGGGCTCATCCTTCTGACGCCTGCAATCGCACTCCGCCATCGCCCGTCTTAACGGTCATCGCCCCTTCAGGTGGCGCAATTCCGCCCTTTCCGTTATCCTGCGACGGCACACGCTACGGCTGCCGGAAGGGAAGGGCTGTGTCGGAACGCGACCGGCTGTTGGCCAGAAAGGAAAAGCTCGAAGCAAGGCTCGCCGCAATCGAGCGGCGGGACGCTGAACGGCGCAAAAAAGACGACGCCAGGCGCGCGGAGCTGGCCGGCCGGGCGGTCCTGAAATTTGCCGAGTCTGATCCGGATTTTGCCCGCCGGCTGGCCGCGGTTTTGAACAAGGCCGTGAGGGGAAAGCGCGACCGCGCCCTGCTCGGATTGGAGGAGCGTCCGCCGGGGTCCGCCTCCGCGCCTGGGGCGTAAAATGGCGGCCGCGCTCGTTGTCGTGATCTATATCGCGCTGGCGTGGGCGGCCGGCATCTTCGGGCTGCCGTATCTCATCAAGGAACTGAATTTCGTCGATACCTACCGCCTCGCCGATCTGGCGACATTCTTTCTGCTGCTGCCCTTCGCCTGTTTCGTTGGCCTGATCCACGCGGACCGCCTGCTGGCGAAATCGCAGGCGCCGCGCTTCGTGCACAATCTGAACCTTTCGATCATCAAGGTGGGGCTGGCCTTCGTGGTCTTCTGGATCGGCTACGAAGCGTTGCAGCTCTTTCTGATGCTCGACTGGCTCTCCGGGGCGCGCTTTGCCGAATACCCGATTTATCCGGGTCTCGTTCCGAGCCTGTGGGAGGTTCCGGCGTGGTGGCGCGCGAGCGGCGAAGCGCCTTCCATGTTCCCGCGCTCGCACATTGCCCTGCCGCTGATGCCGCTGCTTTTTGTCGCCGGGTTCTTCGCCGCAGGCGGAAAGCGGCTTGCCGGCAGAATGACAGGGCCGCTGCGCCGGCACCGAAGGCGCAAGAGGTTCGGAAAAGGCGGGTCGGCAGAGTTCGCCGGCTTCCTCGAAGACTGGGCCAACGGCCGCCGGCCCGGCGGACTGCTGCTCGGTAAATCCCTGTATGATCGCAAGCAATGGGTAGGTCTCTCCGACGATCGCGGTTTCCTCACAATGGCGACCTCACGCGCCGGCAAGGGCCGCAGTGCGATCATCCCCAATCTGCTGACCTGGCGGGGCTCGGCCCTTGTCATCGATCCGAAGGGTACGAACGCCGCCGTCACGGCGGCGCGGCGCGGCTTTGGCAGCGCGCGCGTACAGGAGTTCATGGAGCAGGCTGTTTTCGTCGTCGATCCCTTCGGCATCGTTAAAAACCACGAAACCTCGTATTTCAACCCGCTGGGTTTCGTGCGGCTCGACGATACGGTTGTCGAGGATATCGGGCTGGTCGCGGACGCTCTGATCGTGCCGGAGGGAAGCAGCGACTCTCACTGGTCGGAAGGCGCGAAGATGATCGTCTCCGGCCTGATCGCGCACCTGCTGACGTGCGATCCGGGATTTCGCCCGAGCCTCGTCGATATGCGCGATGCGCTGTGCATGGACGCGGATTCTTTCGAAGCCATCCTTGACGCCATGAGCCGCAATGAAGCCGCCGGCGGCCTGCCGGCGCGGACGGCATCGCTGCTGCGGACGGCGGGACCGAACGAACGCGGCTCGCTCATGACGACGGTGCTGCGCAACACGGGCTGGATCGACAGCCAGGCCATGCGCAAGATCCTCGATGTTGGGGAATCGGACTTTGATCTGCGGGAGCTGAAACAGCGGCACATGACGGTCTACGTTGTGCTGCCGCCCGAGCTGCTGGATGAGCACAAGCGCTTCATGCGGCTGTTCGTGAATCTCGCGGTCCGCTCGCTCTCGGGCGGCGAAAAGAACATCCGCGTCCTGTTCCTGCTCGATGAATTCTACAGCCTCGGCAATCTGTCGATCATGGAGAAGGCGGCGGGCCTGCTGGCCGGCTACGGCCTGACGCTCTGGCCGATCATCCAGAACATCGGTCAGCTCAAGCAGCTCTATCCTCAGAACTGGCGAACCTTCCTCGCCAACACGGGCGGAATTCAGGTGTTCAGCGTCAATGACCGCGAGACGGCGCAGGAAATCCGGGATGCGATCGGGCGGGCAACGCAGACGGTCAATATCGGCGGACGGCTTCAGCGCGTGGTCAACGAGCTGCGCGAGGCGGGGGAGCTGGGTGAGGAATTCGGCCGCGAAACCGGGCGGCAACTGATCCTGCGCAGTGGCGGCAATCCGCTCGCCCTCGGCCGCATCAACTATGACCGGGACTTTCCGAAAACGTGGTTCGACGGCGATCCCGACCATCCGGAGAGCTTCTGGTTTTTCGAGCCGGAGCAGCACGGCTACTGGAAGGCGGGCTTTCGAGCCAGCGTCTGCTTCGCGGCCTGGGCATTCTGGCGGCTCATCTTCGTGCGGGATATGGCCGCGGATTATTGGGAATTTGCGCAGTCCCAATTGCTGCGGCAGCGCGATCCCGTCGAGTGGGCCAGGCTGCGGCATTTGAAACTGAAACGCGCCGGCGCGGCAGGCGGGGGGCAGCGCAAGAGCGAGCGCGAGAAAGAGAGCCGGGAAAAGCTGATAGCGCCGCGCCGTCCGGAGGAACTGTCCCCGCCGTCGCCCGCGCCGCCGCCAAAGCCGCCTGCCGAACCGCCGAAAAAGGAACGAAAGCCGCTGCCGGTTCATGAATACAAGGGCGGCGCGCTGCACGAGCTGGACCAGATGATCGGTTTGGAGGCCGTCAAGGACCAGGTGCGGGGCGTGGCGGCGCAGATAAAGCGGGACAGGCTGCGGGCGCAGCATGGCTTGCCCGTGCCGCCAACATCGCGCCATCTGGTTTTCACCGGCAATCCGGGCACCGGCAAGACGACGGTCGCCAAGATCGTCGGTCGGATTTACAAGGAAATGGGCCTGCTGAAAAAGGGCCACATGGTGGAGGCCAGCCGCGCCGGGCTCGTCGCGCCCTATGTCGGCCAGACAGCGCCGCTCGTCGATAAGGTCGTGGAGTCGGCGCTCGACGGGATTCTTTTCATCGATGAAGCCTACGCGCTCGCGCCGCCCGATTCGGAGAAGGATTTCGGGTATGAGGCGGTCACGCAGCTATTGAGCCACATGGAGAACAAGCGGGACCGGCTCATCGTGATCGTCGCCGGCTATAAGGAGGAAATGGACCGGTTCCTGAATTCCAATCCGGGGCTGCGCTCGCGCTTCAAAACCTTCATCGACTTTCCCGATTACGACGAGTCGGAGCTGCTGCGCATTTTCGAAATGCACGCGGAAGAAAATGGCTACAGGCTCGACGGCGCGGCTACAGAGAAGGTACAGGCGGCGATCGCCAGAATGAAATCAGAAGCCGGGAAGGGTTTCGGCAACGGCCGCGACGTGCGGAACCTGCTTGAGGATTGCACGAGGGGTCAGGCGAAGCGCCTCGAACACGCCGATAGCGTGACGACCTATGATCTTGTGCTGATTACGGCTGAGGACGTGCCAGGCGGCGCATAGCCTGCCGTCGGCGGGCCGCGCCACATGCGAAAGGGCGCAAAGCGCTCGGAAAGTGAGGTGTCATGATCCGGAAGAAACTGGCCGCAGCTTCATTCGCCACGGCCATGGCGATAGCAGGGGCTGTGCCCGCCAAAGCGCAGGCCGAAGCTGATGCGGGTGAGAACTGCTCCCGGTGGGTTCCCGCAGACGAGCGGGCGTTCACTGTGACCGGCCCGCTCACGCTGTGCGGCGGCGCCCTGAACTTTGAGAACGGACCGAGCCTGCCGTTGCGCTTCGTCGAAGTGAGCCGCGGGCTTTTTGCTGAAGAGCGGATGGCGCGGGGATTTGTGTTCGCGCTGGACCCGCCCGGCGATCCGGCGCTGCTTAACGGCAACAGTTTTTGCGGGCGGGAGGCGACCTATGTCGTATTCACGGAGCCCTCGCGGGGCGCGATGAGTATGACTGTCTATTCTGCGCAAAGCCCGCGTCATTTTAACGACGCGCCCTGCGCCGTTTATTTCTACGGACCGGACGAACCCGCCCGCTATTCCACCGACTGAGCGGTGCGGAAGTCGGTGGGCGGGAGGTTGCGCGGGGCGCGCCTTATGGCGCGTAGAAATCGGCTGCGGCCTTGTAGTCGTTGACCAGCTCGGGCTCGGATTTTTCGGAATTCTCGGGCGAAAGCAGCACGCGCCCGGTGATCGAAATTCCCTTCGGGATGTAGAGAACCAAACCGTCCCCGCTCTTTGACGGGACGGCCTTGCCGACGAAGTGGGCCTTGTGGCGGTCTTCGCCCTGCCAGGTGTATTTCTCGAACACAATGACATTGTAGCGGGCGGTGGTCATGGCCGGTCCTCGCCGGCGTGCTGTAGCATCGCGGCAGTTTCACTGCGGATCGCTGTGAGCTGGCTTTCGATCAGGTCAAAGCGTTTGTCGTGCTGCCGCGTCGCCGCAGTGAGTTTCTTCACCTCATGGCGAATGGCGCATAACTGGTCACTGACTGGCTTCATTGATCTCAAGCCGTTTTTCTACGCGTTCGAGTCGGTGCTTGATCGAGTCCATTTCGCTGCGGTGCGTACTCAAATCGCCGTGCATGGCTGCAAGGTAGCGCTCGATCGAGGTTAGCCCGCATATCTCACGAGCGTGCGGTTTCCGGTGCGTGAAGGCGTTCGAGACGGTGGCGGACTGACGGCCGGAGGTCTGGGCAGGCGTGTCCGTTGCGCCTGATTGGCGCGTTCCGGGTCGGTGCGGGTCCAGCGTTGTTGACGGGCGGGTGGAGGAGCGCGGCTGGCGCGGATCAGCGGCACAATCGGGCGTGCGCGAGGGCGAACGCCTCTGCGTGGGGACAGGCCGAGGCCATGGCGACGCGGATGCGGCGGAGGGTGACCGTCACCTGCGCACCGATCTTCAGCAACTTCAGGCGCAGCGATCCGCAGGTTGCCTTTTCCAGTTGGGTATGCGCGAGCGCGATCCGGCGCAGGGCGGCGAGCAGGACGTAGGCCATGGAGGCGAACCACAGGCGCAGCTGGTTGGCTTTCATGGTCGCCGCGCTGGTGCGGTCGGCGAACAGGTCGAGCTGGCACTCCTTGATCCGGTTCTCCATGTCGCCGCGTGCACAGTACAGGCGCTCGTAGAGCGTCTTGGCGTGGACCTCCGTCGCGGCGAGCGAGGTGACGACGAACCGCGGGTTGGCGCCGGCCTCGCCGCGGTCCGGCATCCACTCGGCCTTGGCCACGACCCGCCGGCGCTTGCTCCAGCTGTCGCGGGTGGCCCAGCGGAAGTCGGCGAACCGGCGGGCCGGTTTGCCGGTGCGCTCCGCCTCGTCCTCGGCCCAGGCCAGCTCGATGTGGATCTGCTCCACCAGCCTGGAGTTGCGGGCCAGACCGAACAGGTAGTCGACCTTGTTGGCCTCGCACCAGGCCATCAGCGCCTCGCGGGCGAAGCCGCTGTCGGCGCGCAGCAGGATGCGCACCCTTGGCCAGCGCGCGCGGATGCGTGTGACGATGCGGGCGATCTCCTCGGTCGCGCCCGCGCTGGCATCGATGTTCGAGCGGCGCAGCTTGGCCGCCAGTAGATGCTCGCCGCAGAACACGTAGAGCGGCAGGTAGCAGTAGCC